>Ga0116191_1000222_pt1 | contig 56335 bp, 70 predicted proteins | sample AD_UKC111_MetaG_FD_89897 | JGI IMG/M metagenome (GOLD analysis project Ga0116191, IMG submission 89897) | Active sludge microbial communities of municipal wastewater-treating anaerobic digesters from Hong Kong - AD_UKC111_MetaG | ecosystem: Engineered > Bioreactor > Anaerobic > Digestate... | reverse complement strand
GCGGATCGGGTGATTCAGGCCGCGTCGAGCGCGACGGCGGGGGAGAGCACGCCGGCTCGCACGAGGTTGAGCGCTTCCCGGTGGTCCCCGCGGCCGTCAGGGCCGCGGGGGTAGCGGGCGTAGTCGGGGCGATCATTCTGAGCGAACAGGGCGACGCCGCTGGGAGCTCGTCGACCGCGGCGCTTCTTGTTGGGCTTGCGCATCCAGGTCAGCTCGGCGTTCCACCACTCCCACCGGCCGCGCTCGGCGCCGTAGCGGGTGCGGCGGTCGTCGAGGTAGCCGGCGACGTCGAGGGCGTCGGCGGCCTGGTCGAGCGCTGTGTCGTCGCCTCGGCTCCATCCTGCGCCGCCACGGCGTGCGAGACGATGGAATCGGAGGCGGTGCAGCGCGGTCCGCACACGGGCGCCGTCGAGCCCGGTTCGCTGCACCAGGTCGTCGACGGTGGAGTGCGCGTCGGCGGCGAGGTGCTTGAACACGAGTCCCGCAGTGCGGCCCAGGCTGCGCGGTGCAGCGAACGTGTCGTGTGCGAGCGGCTGGAGCTCACGGCCGAGTCGTGTCGTCCAGTAGGTCCGGTTGGGCGGGGGTGTAGGGGGGTGGGGGCGTGCAGGCACTTGTGTCCGGTCTTGGTCCTCTGGGCCTGTGGAGAACCGCTGGGAGAGCCGGTAGCGCTGCCCGTGGGGGGCTTCGGGTTCTCCGACGCGGACGATCCAGGCCGACTCGGGGTCCTCGCCGACGAGGGGCCGGGTGAGGGTCTGGAGGGCGGTGTGGACGGTGGTGCGGCCGTAGCCGGTGTCGGCCGAGAGGCGACGCACGTCGGCCTCTACGACGAGCTGCGCGGATTGGGCGATGTAGAGGCAGAGGGCGTCGAGGACGGCACGGATGCTGTGCGTCCCTGTGCTGCGTCGTGCGGCCGATGAGGCCCGGTCCGCCCCCCACAGGCCCGGCATGGCGTTCGCCCGTTCCTGGGCGCGTTCTACGGCCGTCAGGGCGGTGTTCGAGCGGGCGGGGTAGTTGGTGTCGTCGCCGGCGCCGTTGAGGGGGTGTGCGGCGACGTAGCGGACGGCGTTGTTCCAGGCGGCCTCGAGGGCGCGGATGCGGCCGCGTTCGGTGCGGGGGATGCGGTCGCCGCCGTGGCGGCCGCGGAGGGTGCGCACGTGCTCGAACGCGGGCTCGTCGACGACGGCGAGGACGTCAGCGTAGCGCCAGCGGGCGTGTGCGCAGCCGGCGAGCACGGCGGCGAGGGTGTAGGACGTGTCCTCGCCCGGCTCGCTGTGGAGCATCGCGTCGACGCGGGGCGTGAGCGGGCGTTTCGGGCCGGCGATGTGTGGGTGGCCGTCGTGGTCGACGGTCATGCCGCGGAGCAGGCCGAGGGTCGGGGCGGGGAGTTCGGCGCCGGCGTCGACGAGGAACGCGGTGAGATCGGTGATTGCGTCGGCGGGGACGGTGCAGCTGGTGAGGGCTGTGAGCGGCCCTTGGGCCACGGATACACCGCCGAGGCGGTGGGGGGCTCCGGGCGGCCGCACACAGCCTGTGGCCGGGTTGGCCAGGGGAGTGGGGTCGAGCGAGGGGAGCAGCTGCGCTGTGAGCAGCGCGAGGGTGCGCACGAGGTCGGGGTCGGCGGATTCGGCCAGGCCGATCCAGACGTGTCGGCCGCCGGTGGGGCCGGAGGCGCACACTAGGTGCGCGATGTTGAGCTCGTCGAGCCAGTGGGAGAGGCGGGCGGCGTCGTAGGGGGCGTTGCCGCGGGAGCTGTCGAAGTCGAAGCAGACGTAGGCGTAGCGGCGGTCCTCGCCGGCGAGGTACATCGCCCAGGGCGTGTGCGGGGGGAGCTCGTTGATCGACCACTCGTGGTCGTACTCGTTCAGGATCTCGCCGGACGCGAGTTGCGCGGCCGCGCGTACGCGATCGCGCGGGCTCAGAGCGCGCGTGAGCACCCATGCGTCTGCCCGATCGGGCTCCGACACGCGGGCATCTGCGACGGAAAGCCTGGCGCTAGCGCTAGTGCTTGGTATAGTCAGTCGCAACTCCTTCTGGGAACGACGAAGCCTCCGGCTTCACCGGCTCGGATGGTGCGATTAGCTCGGAGTCGCAAGTTTGGCGACCGGAGACTCTGAGCTACGAAACTTGAGGGGCCCGCCGGAAACGGCGGGCTCTTTCGTTTTAGGCGGCGGTGATCGGCGCCTCCTCGATGTCGATGTCCAGGGTCTCCTTCTGAGGCCTGGGACGGGGGATGCGGGGCAGTTCGCCGTTCTCAGCGACGAGCTGCTGGACAAGCGCCTCGACGTAGTACGCGATCGAGACGCCGCTCTTAGTGGCGGCGTCCTTGACAATCTCGTGGGCGGTGGGCGAGACGCGGGCCTGGAGAAGCACCATGTCGCCCCCGCCAGGCTGGCGCCGACGAGTCCTGATTCCGCTCATGGAGCGATCCTCGCCGTTTAACGCATACACATGCGCTAGCGCGGCGGCGTGTCGTCCGAGCTGGCGGGCGGCGGGGGAGCGTCCTGGTTGCTGCACTCGTCGAGTCGTTCGCGCAGCTGCCACTTGTGGACGATCCAGCGGCCGCCGACGAAGGAGCCGGGGATGTGGCCCTGTTCCAGCCAGATGTAGATAGTGCCCTTGTACTTGACGCGGAACAGCTGCATGAGGTCGCGGTAGCTGAGTTCGTCGGGGTAGCCGGCGAGCACGTCGACGGGCTCGCTGGGGCGGGGGCGGTTGCTCGTCGCGGCGAGCCAGGCGCGTATCTCGGCCTTGAAGATGATCCAGGAGTCAGCGATCCGGTGTCCGGGGATCGTGCCGTCGCGCAGGCGCGCTCGGACGGCTGGCGCACCGGTGCGGATGATCTTGGCCACGTCGGCGGTGGTCAGCGTGTCGGGGTACTGCGACCAGTAGTCCTCTTCGCTCACCGGCTCGGGGGTTTCATGTGGGCTCCGTTCGGGATCGGAGTGCTGCGCGGCCGTGTCGCCTTGCGGGTCGGCGGCGTCGGCTGCGGGGGTGCTTCCAGTATCCCGCGGGTGATCGGTCATTCCAGGTTCACCTCCTGGTCATCCGCGACGAGGGAGACGGTGAGGCGGACGTCTCCGAGCACGGCGACGTCCTGGTCGTGCAGCTGGAGCGGCTGCCACGGCGTCAGCTCCAGTGTGGCGGTGCCGGCGCGTTCGATGGTGGTTCCGTTGGAGGAGGCGCGGTCGGTGGCCCAGAGGGCGCCGTCGTGCCATTCGATGCGTAGGTGGGTGCGGGAGAGCATCCGGGACTCGTCGTCGACGTTCACGAGCAGGTCGACGTCCTCGCCCTCGTCGGCGGCGGGCCGGCGGCCGATGAGAGCGGCGCCGGTGACGTGGGCGACGTCGCCGGTGCTGAACTGCAATGTCGCGGCCGGCACGGCCGCCGCCCGCGCTGGTGTCGGCCGTTGGGCGAGGTGTGTGTGCTCGAGGTCGACGTGGGCGGGTGCCGGCGGTGGTGCGATCGGCTGGGCGGGTCGAGCGGGTGGCCGGTGGACGGCCGGTGCAGGCGTGGTGATCGGCGGAGGGCCGATCGTGCCCGGGCTGGGTGCGGCTGCGGTGGCGGGGACCGTGACGGCCTGCTTCCGCGGCCGGCGGGCCTTCGCGGCGGGCTCGGCCAGGTCGGTGACGGTGCCGTTGGGGTGCACGGCGACGAGCCACTTCCCGTCCGGGTCGGTGATCTGCATGCGCAGCGGCCGGTGCAGCTCGGCGGCGACGGCCGTCGCGTACTCGGTGACTGCGCGGCGGGTGACGTCGCTGGGGGCGGAGTCGAGGTGCTCGTGTCGGCCGGCGACGTTGACGTGGGCGCTGCCGTCCGGCGCGACGTCGACGTACACGACGGGGTAGGCGGGGACCGGTGCGCTCATCAGGGCCTCCGGCACGATTCGGGCTGGCAGAGCACCATGCCGAAGGCTTGGTAGAACTCCTCGGGGTTCACGAAGCCGTAGGACGTCGAGGGGCCGCCGAGGTCCTCGCCGGCCTTGAGGCTGGCGATCGCCGGGTCGGTGGTGCCCTCCTTGTTGATGCGCAGGTCGAGGTGGCATCCGCCGGATGGTCCCTCGTTGCCGGTGAGCGCGATCGGTTCGCCGGCGGTCACGGTGTCGCCTACGGCGACGGAGATATCGGAGAGCTTCATGTGCAGGTAGGACGCGCTCCAGCCGTCTGGCGATTTGATCGTGAGTTGGATGCCTCCGATGTAGGTCACGGTGCCGTCGCTGATGGAGTAGATCTGGTCCTTGCAGTTGTTGGGCCAGTGCTGGAGGTCGACCGCGGGGTGCCACGACGAGGCGCCCGGGATGTCGATGACGCGGGGCCCGTAGTCGTCGGTCATGTTGAAGCCGGGTCCGAGTGGGTAGACGATGCTGCCGTTGCCGGCGCATCCGCCGCCGCTGGCGGCGTCGCCGGCGATCGCGGTGACGACCTGGTTGGCGGCGTCGAAGAACTTCTCGTAGTGGTACGGGTCGGCGTTGCGCTGCACCTTGTGGGCGGCGATGGTGGGTTCGAGGGTCTGCCAGTCGGGGAGTGCGGCGAGGCGGGTGAAGAACTGCGTAGCGGCGTAGGTGGGGTCCATCACCTGGTCGCGGGTGCCCCAACTGCCGAGGCACCACTGTTGCTGGAACAGGCCGAGCGAGCAGGTGGGGGTGCCGTCCGGGTTGACCACGCCGTTGATGTCATCGCCGTAGCCGATGTTGCGCAGCGAGCTCTCGCCCATCGCGGTCATCACGCCGATGACCTGCGCCTGCCGGTCGAGGCCGAGGGGAACGGCCGCGTTCATGATGAGCGCGGCGTTGGTGAGCTGTTCGCCGGAGTAGCCGGCCACGGGCTCGGTGGGCACCTTCGCGGGGTCGACAGTTCCGGCGCCGCCGCTGCACGCGGCGGCCGACCCGCCGGCGGTCATGAACAGAAGCACGAGGGCGAAGATGCTGGCCACGACGACGAGCGGCGTGGCCACGATGAGCACGCCGGCAGTCGACTTTCCTTCTGCCATGCCGCTATCCCTCTGTGGGGCGAATCCGATCGGCCAGCCATGCCGCCTCCGTGCTGGGGCGGCTCAGGCTGACGTTGTATGGGCCGGCGTCGGTGGGTACTTGGACGATCAGCGCGACCTCCGTCGACGCGGGCAGGATCGTCCCTGCGCCGGTGACCTGGCGCACGGGGACCCGGGCGGGGTCGGTGTCCTCGTAGGCCGCGGCGCCGGCCTGGGTGAGGTAAGGGTAGAGCCCATTGATCCACTCGTCGTAGCTGAGGTCGGGGCGGGCGAACGCCGCGACGGCCTTCTCGGCGGTGTCGATCGCGGCCGCCTGGCTGTCTGTGCCGGCCTCCGGCACGGGGTCGGCGGTGGCGTTGTCGACCGGCGGCGTGGGGTTGGCGGGGTTGGTGGAGGTGACGCTCGGTGAGCTGCTGGGCGTGGCCGTCCCTGGTCCGCCGGCGGTGCCGACGCACCCGGCGAGGGTGAGGGCTGTCAGGAGCGGCACGACGGCCGCCGCCGCGCGCTTCACAGCCCGTCCGCCACGGTCGCGGTCACTTGCAGCCACGCCTCGCGGGTTTCGGCGCTGAGGGCGTCGAAGTTGAGCGTGCCGCCGTCGACGAGCGCAGGATCGTGCGGGACGTCCAGGACGGCGCGCGTGAGGCTGTTGAAGTGGCTGTGCAGGCGGTCGTGCAGCTGCGGGTCTGCCACCTTGGCCGGGGACGCGAGCACGGTCACGGCCTGGCGGACCTTGGTCTCGTGGCCCTTCTCGGTGAGCCCGTCGACGAGCCAGGCGGCGGATGCCGCCGTGTCCTCGCGGACGGTGGAGACGATGACGAGCTGGTCGGCGGCGGCCACCGCGGCTTCCCAGTTGGAGGCGCGCATGTTGTTGCCGGTATCGACGACGATCACCCGGTAGAACCGACTGAGCGTCGCGTGGAGCTCGTTGAACGCGGCCGCGTCGATGGTGCTCGAGGCGGCCGCGTCCTCGTCAGACGCGAGCACGTCGAACTGCGTCGACCCTTGCAGGCGCGTGTAGTTGTCGAGGTCCCCGACGCGCGCGTTGCGGACGTCGTTGAAGCGGTCGAGGTCCCGGAGCAGATCGACCGCGGTGTTCTGATGCCGCGCGGGCTGCGCTCTCCAGCCGAGCGTGCCGCGCGTCTCGTTGTTGTCCCAGGCCAGGGTGGAGCCGCCGCGGTGAGTCCCGAACGTGGCGGCGAGCAGGAGGGTGGCGGTGGTCTTGTGGGCGCCGCCCTTCGGATTGATGACGACGACGGTCCGCGGTCCCCGGAGGGACCGCTGTACGCGCTCGATCGCAGAGCGGTGAGCGAGCTCGAACTCGCTCGGACGTGGCGAGACGAGGCCAGCGGTGAGGCGGCGCACCAGGGCCTGCCAGCCCATCGTGGCGGGCCCCACCGGTGCGGGTGGCCTCGACTGCAGAAAGTCATCGAGGGTGGGCCGCTTCGCCTCCGCGCGGGTCATCGGCGCTGCCGGCGCTGCCGCAGGCGGCTGGTCGGCGACGGGCGCCGCGGGTGCGGAGACGGCGGATGCTTCATCCAATGGGGTGAGAGCTTCCATCCGGCCGTCCGGGTGGACGGCGAACTGCTGTTCACCCAGCGAGTCCCGCGTCGTGAGCCTGACGGGCCGGTGCAGCTCGATCGCCGTCGCGGTCACGAGAGCGTGGATCTCCTTGCGGACTGCTTGCTCGTCGACGCCCTCGACGGGCGTCGTGCGGCCGTCGATGCTGACCGTCCCGCCGGTGGCAGTGTCCACCACGGCCACGATTCGGGGGTACGTCGCCACGGTGTCAGTCATGGTCGCCTCTCTCGTCGGTGGAGCTCAATGATCGGTCGTTGTGGTGCCCAGGAGGTAGTTGTGCAGCTGGTCGCGGTCGACGCGCCAGCTCCTCCCGAGCTTGACGCCGGGCATGCGTCCGGCGGCATGTGTCGCGGTAAGGAGGCCACGGACGTTCGACTCTTCGAGGTTGAGCGCCTGCGCGACGTCGCGCACACTCATCATCTGCCCGTAGTCGCGGAGCAGCGAGTCGGGCCATTTCCCTGTTCGTGAGTTCAGGTCCACAACCTCAGCGTATCGTGATGCCGGGGTGTTTCGGATGATAATCGACGGTTCCGGCGCATCCTGGGTAGGATTACGTCACTGACCACGGTCCTCCACAGATGGTTCGGAAGTTAACGAGATGACGGAGGCCGAGTTGAGGATGGGTTTAGTCCTATGCAGAGCGGAGCGAGCATGACGAACGCAAACCCCTGGCTCACCGGTCCGGATCAAGCGCCGGAGCCGGAGCCCGAGGCCGCTCCTGCTGCGACTCGCCGGCAGGCTCGCACCGGCCCGGTGGCGCCTCAGCCGGGGGTGCCGACACCCGACACTGCGGATCGTCTGCCGCGGTGGTCGCAGGCGTGGCCCGCGACGGTGTGGTGGCTGGGGGTGCATGGCGGCGCCGGCGAATCGACGCTCGCGACGCTGGCGGCGGGAAGTCGACCGGCGCAGCACGGCTGGCCGATGCCGGAGACGCCCGGCACTTCCAGCCGTGTCGTTCTCGTGGCTCGCACGAACTGGTCGGGCCTGACCGCCGCTCAGCGTGCGGCGACGGAGTGGGCGTCCGGCGTGCTGGGCGACGCCGTGCAGTTGGTGGGCCTGGTGCTGATCGCGGATGCGCCCGGTCGGCTGCCGAAGCCGCTACGTGACCTTCAACAGGTCATCGTTGGCGGCGTCCCGCACGTGTGGACGCTGCCGTGGGTGGACGCCTGGCGTCTCGGCCCGGTCGACCCCGCTGCCCCGATCCCGAAAGAGCTCCGTGCACTTCTGGCGGATCTGCAACTGTCTCCGAGCGGCCCCGCTCACAACTGAAAGGACGAACCATGTCGCTCCAGCTCCTTGCGGTCACCGCCGTCACTGTGCTCGCGGACCTGCCGGACCCTGATCCTGTCGCCCCTCCGGGGTTCGAGGCGGTCGGGACCATCCTCGCGTGGGCGAAGTGGGTCGGGCTTATCGCCGCGATCCTCGCCCTGATCGCGGTGGCTGTGATGTTCATGTTCAACTCCCGCCGCGGCGAGGGTGGCGAGCACGTCAAGACGTTCGTCGGCATTCTCGTCGCCGTCATGATCATCGGCGCCGCCACGGCGCTCGTCGGATTCATCTCCGGCTCGTAGTCGCGCGAGGAGGGACGGACCTATGAGCACCGCTGACTCGCGCAGCCCCTTCCGGAGTCGGGGCTTCGTCGTCGCCGCGATCGTCGTCGGCGCGATCGTTCTCGCTGCGATCGTCGTCCTCGTCACGTCCCTCGCTCGCGGGGGCAACAACGCCGACCCGACGCCGGCGCCAACCACCTCGACCTCGGCTGACCCGAGCGCAGCCGATCCGAGCGCATGCGGCCTCGAGGGGTTTGAGGAGAAGAGCTCTCTTACGACGGCGCCGAACAACAAGTGGGAGCTCGTCGGCACCGTTGCAACGCCAGTAGACCCTAACGGCGCCGGCGCAGGCGTCGTCGAGTCCAACGGATTCCGGTCGTGCTACGCCCACACCGCCGAAGGAGCGCTCTTCGCGGCCGTCGGTTACGTCGCAGTCAGCTCCGACGCGCGCAACGCGCCGCGTCTCTACGAACTGCTGGCCAGCGGCCCGGTGCGCGATCAGCTCCAAGCCACTCCGTCGCCGGGCGACCCGTCGTCGACTCGCCTCCAGGTGGCTGGGTTCAAGGTGAACTCGTACAGCGCCGACGAGGCGACGATCGACGTCGCGTGGGCTGTCACCTCGCAGGGTGGCTCTCTCGTCAGCCTGCCGACCGTCCTCAAGTGGGAGGACGGCGACTGGAAGGTGGTCATCGGGGCAAACGGTCCTCCCTTCGCACCGTCGCCGCTACAGAACCTCGGCGGATACATCCCCTGGGCGGGGGTGTAGACGTGATCGCAGCGGCCGATCCGACCGGAGATTGCGCAGACCCGATCTACTGGGCCGGTCATGTCGGAGAGTGCATCGGGCAGGGCGTGAGCGACGTCGTGTCGAAGGCGTCGAATGACGCGATTCAAGAGCTGACGAATCGTGTCATGGAGGGCTTCGGTAAGGCGATCGCGAGCATGGGCAGCATGTGGGTCGCGGTGCCCACTCCGGTCCTGACCGCCGGTGACGGGTCGACCACGGGCGGCGGCACGCCGCCCGGTAGCGAGGCGTTCACGACGATCCTCAACTACGTCACCTACATCGGCTTGACGATCGCCGTGCTGTCGCTGATCGCGCTCGGCGGGCTCGTGGCGGTGCGGATGCGTCGCGGCGAGGGCCTGCGCAACCTCGGCGCGCTCGGCGTGGTGTTCATCGCCGTGATGCTGATTTCCGGGGCGTCGGCGCTGGTGGGCGGTATCCTCAGCTCGAGCGCGCCTGGCGGTTCGTCCTCAGCGGTCGGATTCCTCCAGAACTCGTTGTGGTACTACGTGGGCGGCCTCGCGGTGCTGTCCGTGATCGTCGGCGGCATCCGCATGGCGTGGGAGCAGCGTGCGCAGCCGGGCAAGGACCTGATCCAGTCGCTGTTGACGCTCATCGTCGTCTCAGGAGCGGGTCTGGCGATCCTGACCCTCGCTGTCACCGCCGCCGACTCGTTCTCGGTGTGGGTGCTGAACAACTCCACGGACTGCGACGTGTCCGCCGGCGGGGAATCGCAGTGCTTCGGCACGAACGTCGGCGCGATGATCGCGCTGAGCGCGTCGTCGCCCATTGGGCTGATCGGCGTGCTGATCCTCGGCGCGATCGCGTTGCTGATGGTGTTCGTGCAGGTCGCGCTCATGGTCGTCCGCGGAGGTCTGCTGGTCCTCCTAGCCGGTGTTCTCCCGCTCGCGGCGAGCTTTACGAACACGCAGATGGGCAAGCAGTGGTTCGGGCGGATCGTCGGCTGGACGATCGCGTTCATCCTCTACAAGCCGGCCGCGGCCCTCATCTACGCCGCGGCCTTCCAGCTCGTCGGGACCGATGCGTTCCAGAGCGACGGCGGCGGGCTGTGGTCGATCCTGACCGGCATGGCGTTGATGCTCATGGCTCTCATCGCCCTGCCTGCGCTGGTTCGCTTGCTCGCTCCGATGGTGAGCGCCGTCGCCGGCGGGGGCATGTCGGGCATGGCTATGGCCGGCGCCGCGGGCGCTGTGGGCGGTGAGCTCGCTACCGGCGCGATCCGCCGTACGTCCAGCTCCGGCGGCGGTGCGTCGTACGCCGGCGGCGGCGGCGAGTCGACGAGCGCGCCCAGCGGTGCCGGAACAGCTGGAGGTGGCGGGGCTGCGGCCACTGCGGGCCGTGCGGCGCCGGTCGGCGCCGGGGGTGGTGCGGGTGCCGCCGCGGGCGGTGGCGCGGCCGCCGGTGGTGCCGCAGCGGGGGGCGGTGCCGCGGCCGGGGGTGCCGCCGCTGGTGGCGCGGCCGCGGCGGGGCCGGCCGCGCCGATCGTGCTCGGCGCGAAGATCGCCGGCGACGTCGCGAAGGGTGCGGCGAACACGGCCAAGGGGGCCGTGCAGTCCGCGACGGATGATTCGGCCGGTGGCGGCCCGAGCGGATCGCGATAGGCGGGGAGGTTGCTCATGACGATCACCACGACGACGACGGAGGCCGCGGAGAACGGGCCCCGCAGCTACGGCAACTGGACGAAACCCAAGACCGCCGGCCTGCTGGGCCTGAGTGCCCTTGGCACGGCGATCTTGTTCGTCGGCGCCGGGTTCGCGGTGCTGGTCACGATGTTCTCGAACATCCTCAACGGCGTCATCACGGGCCTGATCTTCGGCCTGTTCCTGCTGACGGTGGCGGCGAAGGACAAGCACGGACAGAGCCTGCTGCGGCGGGCCACGACGAGGGTGGGATGGATGTTCACGAAAGCGAAGGGCGCAAACCTGTACCGTTCCGGCCCGCTCGGCCGAGCCGAGTGGGGAACGGCGCAGCTGCCGGGCCTGGCGGCGGGCTCTCGCCTTACGGAGTGGCGGGATTCGTACAACCGCCCGTTCGCGCTGGTGCAGGTGCCGGCGACGTCGCACTACACGGTCGTGATCGGCACCGAGCCGGACGGTGCGGCGCTCGTCGACCGGGAGCAGATCGACGCCTGGGTGGCCGAGTGGGGCATGTGGCTGGCGAGCCTGGGCGATGAGCCGGGCATCGAGGCCGTCTCGGTCACGATCGAGACGGCTCCTGACACGGGCACACGGCTGCGCCGCGAGGTCACGAGCCGCATCGACGAGAACGCGCCCGAGTTCGCCAAGCGGCTTCTGGGCGACCTGGTGGACCGCTACCCGGCCGGGTCGGCCACGATCAAGGCGTACGTCGCGATCACATTCCACGCGGCGGCCCGCTCCGGCGGCCGCAAGCGCACCCCGGACGAGATGGGACGCGAGCTCGCGTCCCGGCTGCCGGGCATCACCCAGGGCCTCACCGCGACCGGCGCGGGCACGTCCCGGCCGCTGAGCGCTCAACAGCTGTGCGAGGTCATCCGCATCTCCTACGATCCGGCCGCGGCGCGGCTGATCGACGAGGCGAACGCGGCGGGTGAGCCGCCGGAGCTGTACTGGCCGGAGGTGGGCCCGACCGCGCATCAGGCCGGGTGGGACATCTACCGGCACGACTCCGCCGTGTCGGTCACGTGGATGATGAGCGGCGCCCCGCGCGGCAACGTGCCCTCGAGCATCCTGTCGCGGCTGCTGGCTCCGCACCGCGACGTGGCCCGCAAGCGGATCACTTTGCTGTACCGGCCGATCGACGCGGCGAAGGCGGCCGCGATCGTCGAGTCGGACGTGCGCGCGGCGAGCTTCAACCTGACTACCTCGAACAAGCCGACCGCCCGGAACATGACCGCCGCCCGCGCCGCTATGGCTACCGCGGCGGAGGAGGCCAGCGGCGCCGGCCTGGTCCAGTTCGGCATGCTCGTCACCGCGACGGTGCTCGATGCTTCCCAGGAGGCCGACGCCCGCGCGGCGATCGACAACCTCTCCGCCACCGCGCGGGTCCGGCTGCGGGTCGTGCACGGCTCCCAGGATTCGGCTTTCGCGGCCGCGCTGCCGCTCGGCCTCGTGCTCCCGAAGCATCTCCAGGTGCCGAACGAGATTAGGGAGCAGCTGTAATGCCGGCGATCGACGAGGGCCGCCGGCGCCGCTCACAGAAGCGCAAGCCTCGCGAGCTGCCCACCGAACGAGCCGCCCGGCCGGAGCGGGAGAAGAAGCCGGAGATACGCCGGCCGGGCCCGCGCGGCTGGCTCGGCCGTGGCCGCGGTGAGGCGAACGTCGTCGATCCGGTCGAGGAGTGGCGCGGCACCACCGTGCAGGTGTGCGGGCTGCACCCGTTCTCGGTCGGGACGGGCACGCCGATGATCGGCGTGCCGATGGGGCTCCAGCTGTTCACCGGGGCGACGGTGTGCGCCGACCCGATCAGCTGGTTCCAGGACGCCGACCTCATCTCCAACCCCTCCGTGTTCGTGCTTGGCCTGCCGGGCCTGGGCAAGTCGACCTACACCCGCCGCACCGCGGCGGGCCTGGCGGGGCTGGGCACCCTGCCGCTGGTGCTCGGAGACTTGAAGCCCGACTACGTGGACATGATCCGCGCGCTCCGCGGTCAGGTCATCACCCTCGGCCGCGGCCGCGGGCATCTGAACATCCTCGATCCCGGCGAGGCGTTCGAGGCTGCTGAGCGGCTGCGGAAAGCGGGGAGGGAGAAGGAGCGCGCCCAGGTCCTCGCGGACGCTCACGGCCGCCGGCACACGATGGTGGCGGCGCTGCTGACGATCCTCCGCAAGGAGCCCCCCACCGACCGGGAGGAGTCGATCATCGACCGTGCCCTGCGGGTGCTGGACGAGCGGCACGACGGTGTGCCGGTGCTCGGGGATCTGCTGCGGGTGATCCAGGAGGCGCCCCAGGAGGTCCGCGACGTCGCGCTGGACCGCGGCGACGACAACCGCTACAAGGCGATCACCGAGAACCTGGAGGCGTCGCTGATCAGCCTCACCTCCGGCGGGCGGCTCGGGGAGACGTTCGCGCACGCCACGGATGTGCCGATGATGCGGGACCGTCCCGTGGTCTACGACGTCTCCTCGATCGACGACTCCGACACCGACATGCAGGCCGCGATCTTGCTGGCCTGCTGGTCGGCGGGTTTCGGCACCGTGAATGTCGCCAACGCCCTCGCGGATGCCGGGCTGGAGCCGCGGCGCCACTACTTCGTGATCCTCGACGAGCTGTGGCGGGCGCTGCGCGCCGGCCGCGGCATGGTCGACAGGGTGGATGCGCTGACCCGCTTGAACCGGCAGCGGGGCGTGGGCCTGGCGATGATTTCGCACACCATGAGCGACCTTCTCGCCCTCCCCAGCGACGAAGACCGGATGAAGGCCCGCGGCTTCGTCGAACGCGCCGGCATGGTCGTGTGCGGCGGGCTCCCCGGCGCGGAGATGCACATGCTCACAAGCGCTGTGCCGCTCTCCCGCGCGGAACAGGAACTCCTCACCTCTTGGCAGGACCCCGGCACCTGGGACGCCGGCCCCGGCTCGGAGCCGCCGGGCCGGGGGAAGTTCCTCATCAAGGTCGGCGGCCATCCGGGCATCCCGATCAAGGTCGAGCTGGTCGAGGCCGAACGGGCGATCAACGACACCAACAAGCTCTGGCATGCCACCACGGCGTTCCCTGACCCGGACGAGTCGAACCCGATGATCGGGCTCGACGATGCCGAGCACGCCGCGCACGAGTTCGCGGTGGAGGTCGACGGCGCCGCCCCCGCTGAGGCGGAGGACGGGGCGGCATGAGCGCCACCAACAAGCGCGGCCAGGGCATCGACGGTTCCACGATCGCGATGCTGGTCGCGGTCGTCGCGGTGCTCGTCTTGCTCGGCAGCGTGTGGGCCGCCGTCGCGCTCGGCTCCCAGCTCGACGGGGTGAACCAGGGACGCACCGCTGACCCGTTCGAGGTGTTCTTCGGCGTGCTGCGCGGCACGGTGACGTGGCCGGCATCGGCCACGTGGATTCTCGCGGTCCTCGGCGTCGTGGTGGTCGTCCTGGCCGTGCTGATCGGGGTGGCGATCGCGCGAGCTCGTCGACGTCGCAGCATCGTCGACTCCGCCGCCGCTCACATGGGCAAGGGCAAGCAGCTGCGGTCCCTGTCGGCCGCGGGCGCGCGACAGACCGCGCAGCGGCTCGGCGTGCAGGGCTGGGTCGGTGTGCTCATCGGGATCACCGTGGCCGGCCGACAACGGCTCTACGCCTCCCCGGAGGACATGATCACCCTCGTCGCCGGCCCGCGCGTGGGCAAGTCCACGGCGTACGTCATTCCGGCGATCGCGGACGCCCCTGGGGCGGTGCTCACCACGTCGAACAAGCGCGACGTGCTCGACGCGACGCGGGATCTGCGCGCGAGCAAGGGCCGCGTGTGGGCGTTCGATCCGCAGAACATCGCCCTGGAGCCCCCGACCTGGTGGTGGAACCCGCTCTCGTACGTCACCGACGATGTGAAGGCCGCGAAGCTGGCCGCGCACTTCGCGTCCGGTTCCCGCGCCGGCGACAGCCGCGGGGACGCGTATTTCGACAACGCGGGGCAGGATCTTCTCGCCGGCTTCCTGCTGGCGGCCGCGCTCGAGCACTTGCCGATCACCACGGCGTTCACCTGGACTACCGTGCCCGGCGACGACGAGCCGGTGCGCATCCTCCGCCGGCACGGGTACGACCAAATGGCCGACTCCGTGTCGGGTCAGGTCAATGGGGAGTCCCGGCGCCGTGACAGCGTGTACGGCACCGCGGCGCAGATGGCGTCGTGCTTGAAGGTCCGCGCGATCGCGCAGTGGGTCACCCCGCAGGGCGGCGCGGACCCGCGGCCGCAGTTCGACCCGCACGGTTTCGTGCGCGGCACCGACACGCTCTACAGCCTCTCCAAGGAGGGCCGCGGGACGGCTGGGCCGCTGGTGACCGCGCTGACGGCGGCCACGGTCGAGGCGGCGGAGGAGTACGCGACCACGCAGCCGGGCGGGCGTCTCCAGACGCCGATGCTGGGCGTGCTCGACGAGGCGGCGAACGTGTGCCGTTGGCATGATCTTCCCGACCTGTACAGCCACTACGGCTCCCGCGGGATCGTCCTCATGACCATTCTGCAGTCGTGGTCCCAGGGGGTGCAGGTGTGGGGGCGTGACGGAATGCGGAAGCTGTGGAGCGCGTCGAACGTCGCCGTGTACGGCGGTGGTGTGAAGGAGCCGGAGTTCCTCAACGAGCTGTCGCAGATGATCGGTGACTACGACCGCCGCACGACGTCGACGAGCGTCGGCCGCGGCTCCCGGTCGACGTCGCACGGCATCCAGCGTGAGCGGACCCTGGACATTGCCGACCTCGGGGCGCTGCCTCGCGGCCGTGCGGTCGTGTTCGCGTCGGGGGCTCCGGCGACGTTGGTGGAGACGGTGCCATGGATGAGCGGACCGCACGCGGCCGCGCTGCGCGCGTCGATCGCCGTGCATGATCCCTCCCAGACGGTCGACGCGCCCGTGTCGCCGCCGCCGGAGCCGGCCGAGGACGTCTCCGACGAGTGGATCAACACGGCTCGGACGGAGCCGGAGCCGTGAGCGACGCGCTGGACGCTTTCCGCGAGGATGCCGACCCGGATGCCGCCGCCGACGTCGACGAGGCTCCTGAGCTCGTCTACGGCTCCGTCGACGAGTTTGTGCGCGAGTATCTGCGGCACATGTACACCCGCCCCGTGGGGGGCGGCAACGCCCGCTACCGGTGGGCGGCGGAGTGGTGGCGGTTCCCGGAGGCGGTGGCCCGGATCGAGGGGCTGTGGCGCTCGTGGGAGCATCTGCGCCAGGACCCGGCGACCGGAGCGAGTACCTGGTGGGCCGAGCACGCGGATCACCACATGCCGATCCTGCTGAGCCCGGATGGGCCTTTCGCCCGCTCCACGGACTCGTGCGAGCCTGGCGAGCCGCTGCCGTACACGGCGCCGCCGGCAGGCTGGTTCCCCGATATGCGGGGGTAGATCCCCGCTCTTCTTCTCTCCCCACCCCGTATTCGGCTGATTGTGGCCCCTCGGTGGCGGGGTCAAGGGTGCCCGGTCGGGCATCGCGCAGCGACGCTCCGCGCCCTTGACCCCGCCACCTGACGGGGCTGGATCGTCAGCTATCGGGTGGGGCGAGGAGCTTCTGGATGGGAGGAGTGCCGATGGTGTGATCCTCGGCGCGACTTGGTGATGGTGGGTTCCCCGCGCTGCATGCCGAGCCGCGCCGGGCGGGATCGGGGAAGGGTGACTCGCAGCGCGTCACACGGGACATCGCATCGGAGCATCGCACGGCGCGTCGCATTATCTGGCTTCGCACCGCAAATGGCAGGTCGCCGTTTTCGGGATCGCGATTTCAGCCCTGTGGTTTGATCAGGGTCATGGATCTGGAATTGGCTTCCGCGTCGCCGGAAGATACGCGGGCCGAGTTCACTCGGCTGTCGGCCCGCGGCTACACGCAGCTGCGGCACGTGCTGGTGCAGTTGCCTGACCGCGGCGGCCCGCGTGCTTCGACGCTCGCACGGATGCTCCACGAGCGCAAGCACCGCCCCCTGCTGCTCTACATCATGCTGCTCACCTGCTGGCCGTGGCTCCAGGGCCGCCGCGACCCGCTGGAGGGGGCGGTGTGGATTCGCGCGCTCACCGCGAAGGGCGCGCCCACCTGGTCGCCGTCGACGCTCTCGCGGTCTTGGGCGGAGCTCGTCGAGCTCGGCCTGGTGGATAAGGGCGACAAGCGCGAGGGCCGGCTGATCAGGCCTGTGCCGCGCCGCGAGGACGGCGGCGCCGACTATGAGCTCCCTGGTGGCCGCCGGGACCGGTGGAACGCCTATTTCTCCCTGCCGGATCAGTTCTGGACGGAGGAGCTGTTCGCGAAGCTGTCGCTGCCGGCGCTGGTCATGCTGCTGTTGGTCGCGAAAGAGACCCAGGGCAAGGACGAGGTGTGGCTGACCTACGACAACGCCGAGGAGTGGTACGGGATCAAGCCGAAGTCGGCGCAGAACGGGCTCACCGAACTGCAGAAGCTCGGCATCCTGCACCGCCGGGCGGAGGTCGTGAAGGCGCCGCTGGCCGCCCACGGCCGCACTGTGCGGATGTGGTACTCGCTGACCGGGCCCTACGGGCACCAGTCACGTCAGGCGCTCCAGAACCGCGCCGCGAAGGAACGCAGAAAACGACTCAAACGCGACGCCCGCGCCGCGGCAGTTCGCCCGAAGAAGGAACAGCAATGACCATCTCCCGCATGCTTTACGTTGACGACTCCGGCGCGGTCGACCACGGGCTCATCGTGTATGGCTGGATCGAGGTCGCCCCCGACCGGTGGCGGCACGGCTTGCGCACCATCCTGGAGCTGCGCAAGCAGCTGTACCGGGATCATCACGTTCCGCCGGCGGTGGAGCTGCACGCGACCAAGTTCGTCAACGGGCGCACCCGTATCTCGACGCGCTCCGGTTCGGACGCCGAGGAGTGGAAGACGCTGGGCCGCGCGGTTGCGGTGCAGTGCCTCGAGACGCTGGCCGCGTGCCCGGACATCCGGGTCGGTGCGGTGTGGCGGGGCACCGCGGCGACCGGGCGCGCGTACTACGAGGAGCGCGGCCAGGTGTATCAGACGCTCATCGAGGGGTGGAACGCGGATCATCGCGCCGCGGACAGCTACGCCTTCGTGAGCATGGACGGCAACGGCGACGATCCGACGTACTTCAACGCGCACCGGTCGTTGCCGTTGGACACGCGGCATCTGATCGAGGACCCGATGATGCACGACTCCCGGCGGTCGCAGTGGGTGCAGATGGCCGACTTGGTGGCCTACACCGCGTTCACGCACCTGAACCGCCACTCGGGCAACGAGTTCGGGTGGACCTGGTACGAGGACTACCTGCTCGGAAAGGACGTCAACGGCGGTCCGAAGCGGGTCTAGCGGTTAAACAGCAAGACCCGCTTATCCACGTGTGTGGGGCGGGTCCGCTCATCCAGTATGAGCCACCCCGCTACCGTCCGCAAGGCGGCACTGTTCCGCTGTCAGAGAAGCCCGCTGGCGGGAGTCAGCCTTCCGGGTGACGGTCGCGCCGGCCGTGGTGCGCTTGTTCTCCGTCACGGTGGTGTTGGGGTGACGCGCGGCCGTCGACGAGCAGACGAACCGGCCGGCCGGTCACCGTTCGGTGGCGAACTGCTGGTTGCCGAGCACGGCGAGGAGCTCGAGCTTGCTGGCGGCGTCGCTACGCGGCGGTGCGGTGAGGACGAGGAGGGCCTGGGACTCGTCTTCGGTGAAGAGGACTTGACAGTCGACCTCGATGTCCCCGAGCTCGGGGTGGATGAGGGTCTTGTGGTCCGCGAATCGGCGGTGCACCTCGTGCTGCTCCCAGAGAGCGGCGAACTCGGGGCTGCGTCGGGTGAGCTCGCGGACCAGCTCCGCGGCGCGGGAGGTGGGGCCCATCGCACCCAGCGCGGCGCGCAGGGATGCGACCTGGGCGCGGCTTTGCCGGTCGCGGTCGTGTTCGGGGTAGCGGCGCCGCTCGGTGTCGGGGTGGACGAACCACCGGTAGACCTCGCTGCGCTCCAGGCCGGTGTAGTGGCTGACGTCACCGAAGAGGGCCTGGGCGGGTTCGTTCTGGACGAGGGTCTCGCCGAGGACGGAGATGATCAGTGCCGGGGTGTCCGCGAGGCGGTCCAGGACGCGTAGCAGCGCGGGTGCCACGTAGTCGCCGCTGCCGTGACGGTCGGGCGCGTCGAGCCCGGCGATGCGGAACAGGTAGTCGCGCTCGTCCGGGGTGAGCCGGAGGGCACGGGCGAGGGAGCCGAGGATCTGCGCGCTCGGCTGGGTGCTGCGGCCCTGTTCCAGGCGGGTGTAATAGTCGGTGGACATGCCCGCGAGCTGCGCGACCTCTTCACGGCGCAACCCGACCGTGCGGCGGCGCGGCCCGACCGTGAGCCCAACGTCGGCCGGTTGCAGACTCTCCCGGTGGCGGGTCAGGAACGACCCGAGCGCATCACGATCCATGCACACCAGTATCCGCGGCCCGGCCGCCCGGAAACAGAGACTGGCTCTCCCCCGATAACCGCTCTCTGCCACAGCCCGCGGGACGCGTTGACACTCGAAGCATGCACATCACCGGAAACACCATCTTCATTCCCGGCGCGACCAGCGGCATCGGCCTCGAACTCGCTCTCGCCTTCCAGGCGAAGGGCAACGAGGTCATCGTCGGCGGCCGCCGCACCGAGCTGCTCGCCCAGATCACGGCCGAGCACCCCGGCATCCACACCGTCCAGATCGACACCACCGACCCGGCAAGCATCCAGCGCGCCGCGGCGCAGGTCATCGCAGAGCACCCGCAGCTGAACGTGCTGATCACGATGGCGGGCATCATGCGCAGCGAGGACTGGACCCGGCCCGAAGGGTTCGTCGCCACCGCGGAGGCCACCGTCATCACCAACCTGCTCGGCCCGATCCGCCTCATCGGAGCGTTCATCGAACACCTCCAGACCCGCCCGGACGCGACGATCGTGACCGTCTCCTCGGGGCTGGCGTTCACGCCGCTGCGGATCACACCGACCTACAACGCCACCAAGGCTGCGATCCACATGCTCAGCGAGACCGTCCGCCTCCAGCTCGCCAGCACGAGCGTGAAGGTCTCCGAGCTCCAGCCGCCGTCGGTGGCCACCGACCTGATGCCCGGGCAGAAGGAGAGCGAGTTCGCGATGCCGCTGGACGAGTTCATCACCGAGGTCATCGGCCTCATCGAGGCCGAGCCCGACGCGAAGGAGATCCAGGTCGAGCGGGTGAAGTTCCTGCGCTACCCCGAGGCGCGCGGCGACTACGACAAGACCGTCGCCACCCTGAACCACCTCGACCCGCACGGAAAGTAACCGAGGAGATCGTCATGAGCGACATCACTCTGCCGGCCCCGATCCAGGCGTTCGTCGACGCCACCAACCGGGGCGACGAGGGCGCGTTCCTTGACGCGTTCACCTACGACCCGATCCTGGACGACTGGGGTCGGGTGTTCACCGGCCGCGACGGGATCGCGGCCTGGAACCACAGCGACAACATCGGCAAGCAGTCCCACTTCGAGGTCCTCGCCGTCGAGGCCGGGCCCGAGCGGGGCAGCTACGTCGTCACCGTGCGGGTGACCGGCGGCGGCTACAACGGCACCAGCCCGATCACCTTCCAGCTGCGTGAGAACCGGATCGACCGGCTCACCATCGCCCCCAACTGAGCCCGCCTCCCGAACCTCTGAGGAGAATCATGTCCACCATCCTGATCACCGGCGCCGCGACCGGCATCGGCCGGCTCAGCGCGATCGCGCTCGCCCGCGTCGGCCACACCGTCTACGCCACCATGCGCGAACCCGAGGGCCGCAACGCCGCCCGAGCGGAGAGCCTGCGGACCGAGACCGCCGGCCACGACCTGCGCGTCATCGAGCTCGACGTGCAGTCCCAAGACTCCGCCAACCAGGCCGTGCAGACCGTGCTCGACGAGGCCGGCGGCCTCGACGTCGTGGTCCACAACGCCGCCCACCTCCTCGTCGGCTACACCGAGGCGTTCACCGCCGAGGACGTCGCGCACCTGTTCGACGTGAACGTGCTCGGCGCGCAGCGGGTCAACCGCGCCGCGCTCCCCCACCTGCGCGAGCGCAGGGCGGGCACGCTGCTGTACGTCGGGAGCACCACCAGCGTGGTCGTGCCGCCGTTCCTCGGCCCATACGTGGCGTCCAAGTCCGCGTTCGACGCGCTCGCGCAGGTCACCTCCTACGAGGCGAACCACTTCGGCATCGAGACGGTGATCGTCATGCCCGGGCCCTTCACCCACGGCACCGAGCACTTCCCCAACTCCGGCCGCGCCAGCGACCAGGCCGTCACCGGGCAGTACGCCGAGCTGGACAGCTACGTCGCCCGCAACGAGGACGCCACCAACGCTCTGTTCACCCCCGGCGAGGACGCGGACCCGACCGCCGTCGCGAACGAGATCACCCGCATCCTCGCCCTCCCGACCGGGCAGAAGCCGGCCCGCAGCGTGGTCGACTTCTCACACGGCGGCGTCGAGAAGGTCAACGACCTCACCCTCACCGCCCAGCGCGAATACGTCACCCGCATGGGGTTCCAGGACCTCCTCCCCGCCGACGCCCGCTGAACGACAGGCCAAGCCCCGACACTGGTCGGGGCTTGGCCTGTGCGTTGTGGTTGTCAGCTCGGGCGGTTGCCGCGCCCCAGCACTGCGGCCAGCGCGGCGTGCAAGTCGACCGGCAGCCCCGCCAGCAGCCCGCTCTCCATCTCACGGATATCGCGCCGTGCCGCGCGGACCACCGCCCACCCCGCTTCGGTGAGGTGGACGGTGCGCCGACGACGGTCTGCCTTGTCGACCTCGCGGACGATGAGGCCGCGGTCGGTGAGGGCGTCGAGATGACCGATCAGGCGGGTGGGGTCCCGGCGGCTGCGACGAGCGAGCTCCGTCTGCGTCAGCCCGTCCTCGCCGGCCAGCCGGCTCAGGATGATGTACTCCCACATCGTCACCCCGTGGGCGGCGAGGATCGGCGCTTCGCGCTCGATGACGACGCCGAGCAGCTCATGCAGCAGCGCTCCCAGCTCCTCGCTCGAGGCGTCGTCTTCTGTCATTGCGTCCATTCATGCACCAGCGTAGATTATCTACCATGACCAACGAAGCAGTTTCGGCATCCACTCCTGAGACCATCGAACACGACAACACGCCGAACACCGTGCGTTTCGGCATGGTTGTCGTCTACGCCCGCGACCTCCAGGCCTCGATCGACTTCTACCGACTCGTCGGCCTGGACGTCTCCGACCCGCACCCCGACCGCCCCGTCGCCGCGTGGAACGAGGGCGCCGACACCCGCTTGATCATCACCACCGACCCGGTCGCGACACGCTTCGACCAGAACTGGGCCCGTCCCCAGCGTGGCGGATACCAGCAGGTCGTCGAGTTCTTCGTCGACGACGACGCCGCCGTCGACGCAGCCTGGGAACGCCTCACCGCGGCTGGCTACAACGGCACCAGCGCCCCCGGCCACCTCCTCAAGCCCTACGCCACAATGGTCGAGGACCCGGACGGCAACGTGGTGCTCATCACCCACGAGCCGCCCACGGACGCAGAGACGACCGCCTCAGAGTAGGACAGCCGCCTCGGTGAGCATCGCACGGCTGAGCCCGCTCGGCATCATGGCCCTCGCGCTTCTGCGCGAGGGCCCTATGCACCCGTACGAGATGATGCGCACTCTCCGCACCCGCCACCTCGACAGCATCACCACCATCAAGACCGGCACCTTCTACCGCACGATCGAGCAGCTCGAACGGGCGGAGCTCATCGAACAGCTCGGCACAGAACGTGAAGGGAACTGGCCGGAGCGGACCACGTACTCCCTCACGGACAACGGCGGGCGAACACTCACCGAATGGGTACGCAGCGAGCTGCCCCGCATCGACCACCCCGCCGAGTTCCGGGTCGCGCTGGCTCACGCCAACGTTCTTGACGCCGCGGAGGTTCCGGAGCTTCTGCGCACCCGCCGGGCCGCGCTGGCACAGCTCCTCGCCACACTCACCGCCGCCCACGATGCGTCGGACGCCCACGACACAGGCGCGGCGTTCGTCGAAGCCGAACGTGCGCACGCCCTGCTGGTCGCGGACCTCGCCTGGCTCGACCGTGCTCTTACCGCTCAGGAGCACGGATGGTAGCCGCTGACCCACCCGGTAGAGACCCGAAAGGGCACGGTGCAGGCGCAGACGGAGGCGAACCTGCACCGCTGCTGATCCTGCCCGAAGAGGCGGCTGCTGAACTGGGAGTGAGCCGATTGGAGCTTCGCCGGATGCGCGCGGACGGCACGGGTCCCACGTACGTCACGATCGCGGGAACCGTCCGCTATGTCCGCGACGAAGTGCTCGCGTGGCGGGAGGCACACGAGCCACGGTGACGGCAGCCGCCCGACCCGTCAGCTCTTAGTCGGCGGGGTCGGGTGTCACCGGGACAGGCCGCCGCGGTCGCGCTGCTGCGTCACGCCGGCGCGCGACTTCCGCGGCCGCGGGGAGCGGCCGGTGGGCGTGCTGACCGCTTCGCGGGGGTGCTTCGCGTTGCCGGTGTCAGCCAGCACGCGGCCGCGGACCTCCTGCTCGCTGGCGGTGCCCTCCAGCGACCGCGCGAAGTTCTCCCGGCGCTCCGCGCTGTCGTACGCCACGGAGCTGTCCTCGCGCGCCTCACGGGCCTCCTGGGTCGCGTCAGCGGCATTTCTGTCTGCCTGCGCTGCCGTCTCGGGGTCCTCGGCCTCCCACGCCCGCGTCGCGGCTTCGTCCGCGTCGTGGTCCCGCGCTTCAGCAGTGGCGAGGAGGAGCTGGCTGGCGGTCAGGTCCTCGCCGCCGCGACGTCGTTCTTCGCGCGCCTGCGCGCGATCGCGTTCGGCCTGGCGCAGCGCTTCGGCCACGACGGCGGGATCGGCGCCGGGACGGTCGACGTCGACGCCGTACCGGTCACCCACCTCCCGGCGGATGGTGTCGTGGGCGGCCGCGGCGGTGTCGTCGTGGTCGCGCCACGCGGTGGCCGTCTCGTGCACGCCGGCGATGTCCTCCACGCTGGCCCGGTTCCACCACTCCGGTTGGTTCACCACGGCGAGCTGTGCGCGTGCGGCGCCGCGTTCGGCGTCGAAGCGGGCTTGCAGCTCGCTGGCCTCCTGGCGGGCGTCGGCTTCCCGCTGCCGGCTCAGCTGCTCGCGCAGCCGGGAAACGCGCTCTCCGAACTGCGATGCGACGGTCAGGGCGATCCGCAGCGAGTCGTCGAACGCCTCGCCTACACCGTCTGTCTCCTCGGCCATGATCCTGCTCCCTTCCTAGTCCCTGCCGTGGCCGTCACGATCGCGTGACGTATCGGTGGTGGTGCGCTTGCGCGGGGTGATCGGGTTCGGCAGCGGCGACCTGGTGCCGGGCGCGGCGAGTCCGCGCTGTGCACGGCGCACGGCTTCCTCTTCCGGGGTCAGCGGCACCGCCGGCGCCGCATCCTTAGTCGGAACGGCGGGGAGCCGCTCCTGGATCGCGGCGAGCTTGTCGCGCAGCGACTGGCTCATCTGCTCGGCCCGGCGTGCGTCGCCGGCGGCCTGGTGGGCGTCCAGGAGCGCAACGGACAGGCGGCCGAGCTGGCGGAACAGGATCGCCTCGGCCGCGGTGCCGCGGCCCCCGGTCGCGGCTTGCAGGAGCATCATCGCCGCGCCGGACGCGGAGCCCATCCGCACCGGCTTGGGTGCCGACTGGTGGGCACGGATGTGGGCGCTGCGCGACAGCTCACGGGCGGTGTCCGCGAGCGGGCCCGGTGTCGTCTCGACCCGCTGGGACCACGCCGCGAACGCGCCCGCCGTCTCGCGGGCGACATGCGCCCACATCGCCCGGTCCTCCGGAGCCACGCCCCGCAGCTGCGCGCGCAACGCGCCGAGCTCACGGGTGTACTGCTCCCACAGCTCCGGGTCGGGAGTGGCCTCTTCCCGGCCGGGCGCGACCGGCCGGTACTGCCACGGGTTCTTGCTCGTCGCGCGCCACTCGTCGACGGCGGCCTGCGCCGCCTGGGGGCTGTCGGGCCACCCCTCCCGGAGCCTCGGGAGGGTCAGGTCGCGGGCCAGGCGGCCGCCGCCGAACCACACCGGCCGGTCCTGCCCGGTCGGGCGGAGTGCGACGGAGTAGCCGGCTACGACGTCATCGCGGCCGGCCGTGTATCGAGGGCGGATGAGGACCCCGCCGCGGCGCAGCCGGCGCACGAACTCGCCTTCGTCCAGCGACGCGATCGCCGCGGCGCGCACGGTCCGCTCGAGGCGGTGCGCGTCGACCTCGACCGCGCCCTGCCGTTCTGCACGGGCGCGCTCGGCGGGCTTCACTCCCCGCTCGCCCATGCCCCGCTGGCGGGACTCCAGCGGGGTCAGCCCGTGCTCGCGCTCCAGGTCGCGGCACACGTCCTGGGCGCGCGTGAAGTCGTTGTGCGTGGTCGCCTTCGTGCCGTCCTCGCGGACGAGGGACACGGCGATGTGCACGTGATCGTTGCCGTTCGTGGACAGGCCGTGACGCACGGCCACCCACCGGCAGGGGGCCTTCCCGGACTCCTCGGTGAAGCCCATCCGGTCCACGAACTGCTGCGCGATCGCGCCCCACTGCTCGTCGCTGAGCTGGCCTTCGTCGGCGTGCAGCGACAGTGAGCAATGCCACACGTCCGCGGCCACCCGGTCGTTGTGCAGCTCCCCGGTCTGCGGATCTTCGACCCGTACCTGTCGAGTGACCTCGACCCCGTACGCCAGGCGCGGGGTGTCCAGCGCGAGGCCGATGTCGCGGGCCGCGGCCTGGTCGAGCACGGCGTACCCGTGGCGGGCCATGATCGCGTGATCGCCGGCGACAAGATGCTGCTCGGTGTGCTCGTTGGCGCGTCCCTCACCGGCGAGGTAGCTCATCAGTCCGACGATGCGCGAGCCGCGCGTGATGTTCGGGATCATGCGCCCGCCAGTGCACGGATCGTCTCGTCGATCCGCGCGCTCAGCCCGCGGTACTCCGTGACCACCGCCTCGGCCTCCTCGGGGAACCGGCCTTCGGTGTTCGCGTACCGGGCGAGCTGGTTCACGTTGTTCGCGACGGTCCCGAGGGTGCGCGACAGTGCGAACAGTTCCGCGATCGTCTGCTTGCGCTCCGTGCTCGTCTCGACGTGGGCATTCAGGCCCGCCTCGACGAGGAACCGGGGCACGGTCACACCGGCCACCACTGCGCGGGCGCGCAGCTGCGCGTCCTCGTCGGCGTTCGTCTTCACGACGTACCGGCCGGCGTCCCTCGGCGTGGCCGAGTTCGCGCGCCGCTGACGACCGAACAAGCGTCGCTCGTTCTGCTCCGCCATGTCCTCACCGTCCTCTCGGCCCAGCGCAGCGAACCCGCCTCCTGGCGGGGACCATACGGCCAGTATGCCGCCGGGATCGCCCGGCGTCCAGACTTAGGTTACCTAAGTCTATAGCTTGCTCTGCCAGAGGCTCCGCCACGAGTAGCGCGTTAGCGCAGTGAGGTCGGCACCGCTAGGGGCCATTCTCTCCCTCGTCGGCTCGTCCGGCGAGAGCTAATCTGGGTCGCATGAGCGACACGAACGTGAACCCGGAAGAGGCCGCGCAGAAGGCGCGGGAGCTGATCGAGGCGGACGTCAACGCGCGCGTCGACGCGGTGCGTCAGGTCGTCTCCGCGTCCAACGACGCCGACGACGCGGAGCGGCGGTGGAAGGATGCCACCACGGCGCACGAACGGGCCTGGCGGGCCGCGTTGGACGCTGGCTGGTCGGAGAAGGATCTGCGTGCCACGGGCGCACGTGCGCCCGGTCAGTCGGCGCGTCCGCGCCGTGCTCGAACCGCCCCCGCACGTACCTCGACGCCGGCGGCTTCTGTTTCTTCTGAGGGGTGAGCCTGCGGCTCTGATCTTCCCAACGGCCCCCGTCACGCTGCGCGCTGACGGGGGCCGTTGCGTGGGCAACGTTCGTTGCCTTTCGGCCTGTGGATGATACGCGCCGGTTTCGCTCCGGCAAGGGCTTTCGCGGCATATCCTCCCTCGCTGCGCTCAGTCCGGTATTCCACGGTCCCCTGCCTCCGCGCCCCCAGCGCTGTGATTCGGCTTTTGCCGAAAGGCAATGAGGTTGAAGGGAGAAGTGCCATGAACGATGAACCGCTGACCGTGTACTCCAAGCCCGGTTGTGTGCAGTGCACGGCGACGCTGCGGGCGCTCGACAACGCGCGCATCCCGTACCGGGTGGTCGATTTGACCGGCGACCCGGTGGCGTTGGAGCACGTCAAGGGATTCGGGTTCGCTCAGGCTCCCGTGGTGGAGGGCTCGGGCGAGCCGTGGTCGGGTTTCCGTCCCGACCGGATCGACGAGCTGGTCAAGTCGAGGGCGGCGTGAGCGTGGCTGCGACGGTGAGCTTCGCGACGGTGCAAACCACGTTCCCGAGTCGCGACGAGGAACACTATCGGCTGGCGCAGAAGGTCGGGGAACGCGACCAACAGCTGCACGACTACGGCCGGCACGGCTACCGGCTGGCGAACACGGTGACGGTCACCGGCGCCGAGTTCGTGACGGTGATCGACACGCTCACGAGGGAGAACGACTGATGCTGCACAACCACTCCCCCGAGCCCCTGCTGCTCACGCCGGATGAGGCGGCGGCGATCCTCGATCGCGACGTGTCAGAGCTGCGGCGGTGGCGTGCGCAAGACATCGGCCCTCGCTTCCACGACCTCGGCCACGGACTGATCCGCTACTCCCGTGACTCGGTGATCGAGGAGGCGGCTACGACGTCGGCTCGATGAGTGAGGCGTCGGAAGGGTCGACCGTGCGGGAGTTGTTCACCCGCCGGCCGGTGGCGCCGCCGCCTCCGACATGCATCAATGGGAGGATGCCGCACCTGACTGTGTATGCCGTCGAGTCCCAGCTCGCGGGCGTTGAGCCCGCACTGACGACCGGGCTGACCGAAGCGGTAACGACCGTGTATGGCGAGTGGGTCCGAAGCACGGTCGTCGTGCGTCTCATCGGCGTTCCCGATGTCAGATGGACCGTGGGCGGTGAGATTGACGCCAGCCGAAGTGCACCCGAGGTACGGATGGGCATTCGCGCGATCGCCTTCGCTCGTGATGACTGGCCGACAGTCGCGCAGCGCCTCGTCGGTGCGATCACCGATGCAGTCGCGGCCGCTGTCGGAGAAGGTCTACGCGAGTCCATCCTCGTAGAACTCCTCCCTGAGCGCGACGACCGTATCGCCCTGGGTGGCGCGTTGATCGGCGATCCGCCGCAACCGATGACGTGAGGCCGAGCCAGGCGCGTCCGTCACGCGTGGCTCACGTCCGCCGGCTGAGCGAGCGCGCGGCGGACGGATGCGGAGCTGACCTGCAACGTCTTGGCGATCGTCTCCCACGTCGCCGGCGGGGTCTGTGCGCGCATCTGGCGCGCGACCTCGACCCGCTCGGCGCTCATCACCGTGGGGCGGCCGCCGACGCGGCCCTGGGCGCGTGCGTACTCCAGACCGAGCCGGGTGTTCTCCCGGATCGTGTCGACGCGCAGCTGCGCGAACACGGCGACGATGCCAAACAGGGCGCGGCCCATCGGGGTCGTGGTGTCGATCACCGGTTCGGTGAGGCTCTTGATGTCGACGCTCTTGTCCTCCAGCTCGTGCAGCGTCTCGATCAGGATGCGCTCGGTGCCTCCGAGCCGGTCGAGGCGGCGCACCAACAGCACGTCGCCGGCGCGGAGGTAGTCCATGCACGCGACCCACTGCGGGCGGTCCTTGACCCGGCTGGAGTCGCCGTGGTCGACGAACACGCGCACAGCTCCCGCGGCGCGCAGCTCGGCCTCCTGCGCCCTCGGATTCTGCTCGCGCTTGGACACCCGGGCATATCCAACGACGTTCACTGCGCATCCTCCTCGGGCAGGCCGTAGCGTCGGCGTGTGCGTCGGCCGAGCTCGTCGACGTCGATCAGACCGTCCACGTAGGCGGCAGCATCGGCTCGATACTCCGAACTCGTCTGGAGATTCGACATGCTGGAACTGTGTGCGGCGTCCGCCACGACCTTGGCCCGCATCGCTTTCTCGTCCGCGTCGATCACCGCCCCAACCCCCGTTCGCTGCTTCTGCTCTCCGGCGGCCGCCGACGCCGTATGGAGCGGTCTTCTGCCGGCGGCCGGAGAATGCTCGCCGGGTCCTGGCCGAGCGCACGTCGCTGCGTCTCGATCAACGCACGCATCTGCTGCCCCTCCGGGGTCTGCTCGAACGACAACCCCGAAATCGCGCCGTGCTGTGTAGCGCGATCGCGCTCAGCGAAGCTCCCCACGCGATCGCGGAGGTAGTCGGCCAACAGCCGTTCCGAGCTGGCGATCGCGTGCAGGCGGACGGTGCGCAGCTCGTCGACGTCGATACGCTCCCAGTCGATGCGGTAGCCGGCGGCCGCGGCGAGCTGAGTGACGAACGCGCTCTGGCTGCGGGTGTTGCCGTCTCTCATCGGATGCAGTGCCGTCAACTCGCCCCAGTGGTACGCGAGTCTGTCCACGAACGTGTCGTGCGGCATCCCGCGGAGGTAGTTGTCGCGGCGCAGCCCCTCGTCGATCGAGCGGGCCTGCGCCACCAGGAACTCGGGCCGGCTGTAGGGGATGCCGGTACCCACGGCCTGCGCGTCGACGTCGCGCAACCGGCCGGCGAACGGGTAAATCTCGTCGAACAGACGACGGTGAATCGCTTGCAGCTGCGCGACGTCGAACCGCTCCGGTAGCGGCTCGCGCGACATGGCTGCCCACCGCACGGACGCGACTGCGTTGACGGCTTTGTCCAGCTGCTCGCCGTCACGGATGTTGTAGTGGTTGACCAGCACTCCCCCGGAACCGGGGTAGGTGTACTTGTCGTCGACGCTCACGCCGGGCGGAACGCCTGACGGACCTCACGCATCGCGTCATCTTCGGAGATCTCCCCCGCGAGCACGAGGCGGGCCCGGGCGAGCGCATCGGCGTCTGGGAAGTGTCCGGCGAGCTGCTGACCCTTCTCGATTTCGGCCATGACGTTCTCCACGTCGATCGGCCGCTCGAGACCGGGCGCGACGACCGTCATGCGCGCGGTGTGCGGAATGCTCATCGGGACCTCCCTGCTCGTCCTCCAAGTCTACCGGAATTGCTCAAAAACCTCCAGGCGAGGTTTTGCACAGAATGAGGTTTCGGCAAGGGTTTTGACCATCTGCGCGTCCGCGGATTCTCGGGAGACGAGCTGGACGCGATCAGCCCTGCTCAGAACCGATCAGTTTCGAGCAATTGCGGAAACCTACAAGGTCGCGCGCTGTTGCATAGCGGCGCGGATCGCGCCTACCCTTGAAACGTGCATTTGTACTTCCTGTGACGGCTGAGTAAGGCCTACCGCGCTTGTTGAGTCATCCGAGCCTGCGGCGGCCGCTCGTTCTCGACCCTGCACGGGTCGCCGTCATCTTGCGCACCCTCGCACGCTTCTTAGCCGTGCGGTGCGTCGTCCCGAAGGATACGAATGCTCTCCCTCAACACCCCTCTACCCGCGCGCCATCGCGCGCAGCTCATCGCGTCCGACGTCTCAGTGATGCGCGGAGCCACCCCCGTCCTCAACCACGTTGACCTCACGATCACGGCCACCTCGCGCGTAGCGATCGTCGGCGAGAACGGCCGGGGTAAGTCGACGCTCCTGCACGTCCTCACCGGCACTCTCGCCCCGGACAGCGGAGTAGTGCAGCGACTCGGGACGCTCGGCATAGCCGAACAGGAAATGCCGAGCGGCGACGATAGAACCGTGGGCCAGGCGGTCGCGGAAGCGATCGCGCAGCCGCTTGCCGCCCTGGCGTCCCTCGATGCGGCCGCGGCGTCACTCTCGGCGGGCGTCACCGGAGCTGATGAGCGATATGCCGCCGCTCTGGAGCACGCCGAAGTCCTCGATGCGTGGGACGCCGAACGGCGGGTGCAGGTCGCGCTGGAAGCGCTCGACGCGGAAACCGATCCCGCCCGCCGACTGCACGACCTCTCCGTCGGGCAGCGGTACCGCGTGCGCTTGGCGTGCCTGCTCGGCGCCGATGACGATTTCCTGTTGCTCGACGAGCCGACGAACCATCTCGATAGGAGCGGCCTCGAATTCCTGACCGAGCAACTGCGGTCGCGAAGCGGCGGCGTGGTCGTTGTCACCCACGATCGCGCGCTGCTATCCGACGTCGCGGAGACGATCGTCGACCTCGACCCAACCCCCGACGATCAGGTGCGCGTGTACGGCAACGGCTATGCCGGCTACCGGGAAGGCCGGCGCGCAGAGCGCGAACGGTGGGAGCAAGAATACGAGCGACAGCAGACCGAGCTCGCACGACTGCAGGACAGTCTCAGCTCAGCGCAGAACCGTCTCGTCTCGGGCTGGCGGCCAGAGAAGGGAACCAACAAGCACGGACGGGCGACGCGCGCGGGCGGGCTCGTGCAAAGCGTGCACCGCCGGCAGGAACAACTCGAAGCGCACGCGGTGACCGTCCCCGAGCCGCCGCAAGTGTTCCGCTTCCCGGACCTCGCGACCCGTACCGGAGCGGTGCTGCTGAGTGTGGATGAGGTGACCGTGGCCGGCAGGCTTACGCGCCCGGTGACGCTCTCACTGACGCACCGGGGACGTCTGGTCGTGACCGGACCCAATGGGGCCGGAAAGTCCACACTGTTGAGCGTCGTCGCGGGTGACCTGCACGCGGACACGGGCACCGTTCGTCGCCCGTCGAATGTCCGGCTTGCATTCCTTCGTCAGGAGACAGCGTTGCCCCTCGATCGCCGCGCGAGCGACGTCTACGCGACCCACGTCGATGCACTCGTAACGGCCGGCATTATCCCGCCAGGTGAGGCCGTCGGGCTCTCGCAGCTCGGGCTCCTTCGCGCCCGCGAGTCGAGCAAGCGGATAGGTGAGCTGTCGATGGGGCAGCAGCGTCGTCTCGACTTGGCACTGGTGCTTGCCGCCAACCCGCACGTGCTCCTGCTCGACGAGCCGACCAACCACCTCTCCATCGCGCTCGTCGACGAACTGACCGACGCGCTCAACACCACCCAAGCGGCTGTGATCGTATCCACCCACGACAGACAGCTTCTTCGCGACGTCGACGGCTGGCCCTCGTTGCGACTGGCAGCACCGACCGAGAGCGAGGCGCTGGTATGAACCGCGCCACTCCCGACCGGCTGCGGGCGCTCCGCCCTCTCGCCACCCGCGACTATCGGCTGATGTTCGCGGCGGTCGGTATCCAGATCTTCGGCACCGGCATGTGGACCATCGTCATGGTGTTCCAAGTGCTCGCCCTCGACGACAGTCCCCTTGCTCTTTCGGCCGTGGCTACCGGGCTCAGCCTTGGTCTGTTCGCCTTTTCGGTCCTTGGCGGGGTGGTGGCAGACCGCTTCTCCAAACGGCGGATCATCATCATCGTGCAGGGATGCAGCGCAGCGAACATGACCGCCGTCGCGGTGCTGTCCCTCACAGGCGCAGTCGAGCTGTGGCATGTCGGGCTCGCCTCCTTCGCGATGGGCGCGGGTAGCGCGTTCTTCTACCCCGCCTACAGCGCCTACCTCCCGCAAGTACTCCCACCCGAGCAACTGCTCGCCGCAAACGGGCTCGAAGGGGCTCTCCGGCCATCAATGGGTCAGGGCCTCGGACCCGCCCTCGGAGGGATTGTCGTCGGGGCCTTCTTCCCCGCCGTTGGCGCGGTCATCGTCGCCGCGTCCTACACGGTCGCGTTCGTCACCACCCTGTTCCTCAGTCGCCGGGAAGAATCCGTCGCACCGGAACCGTCGGAGCAACGTACAAGCGTGTGGGGCGACCTCAAAGCCGGGGTCCGCTACGTCGCTCGCACCCGGTGGCTGCTGTGGACGCTGATCTTCGGATCATCGCTCGCGCTCATCATCCAGGGGCCAATCGAGGTGCTGCTGCCGTTTCTCACCCGCGACCGCTTCGACGACGCCGAAGCGACGTTCGGACTCTTGCTCGCCGCCTACGGAATCGGCGGCGCAATCGGCTCGCTCATCGTGTCGTCTCTCAAACTGCCCCGGCGCTATCTCACGCTCATGATCGGCCTCTGGGGCGGCGGAACCCTCCCGCTCGTGCTGATCGGCCTCGTCAACGACCTGGCCGTGATGCTCGTCACACTGTTCGCCGTTGGCGCGGCCACGGGAGCTGGTGTGGTCATCTGGGGCACGCTGCTTCAACGACTCGTGCCACCGGAGATGATCGGGCGCGTCGCCAGTCTCGACTTCTTCGTCTCGATCGCCTTCATGCCCGTTTCGATCGCGATCGCCGGGCCGCTGTCGCTCATCGCACCGATACCAGCGATTTTCATCGTGGCGGGCGTCGCGCCGACGCTGCTCGCTGTCGTCGCGCTTGTCGCAGGACGCATGCGGCATGTCGAAACGAGATAACCACTGGACACGTGAGCACGTGCCGAAACTCCGTTCCGAAACCACGGTGTGCCGAAAGAGGTTTTGATTCGGGGCGGAGTTTCGGGGTGCGTCTCCGCCAACCCGCTCGACTGTGCCGCAAACGATCGTTTCTGGCTCAAAGTGATCGCTGGGCGCTGAGCGTGAATCGCGCTGGCGAAGGGACGAAACGCGCTAGTGTCCGTTTTCTCTTGAGTCGGAATCGCGGGCCGCTGATTCACCGCGATCGAACTCCCCGAGCGCCGCTGTATCGGCGTGAGTGAGGTTGAAATCGAAGATCTGCGCGTTCTCCTGCAGCTGCCGGGCGTCGTCCGCGCGCGGAATCGGGACGATGTTGCGCTGCACATGCCACCGCAACAGCACCTGCGCGGGGGTGCGACCAACGCGGTCTGCGATGCCCACCACGACGGGATCGGTGAGCAATGGGCCCCCGCGCCCGAGCGGACTCCAGGCCTCGGTCACGATGCCCCATCGCTTGTGCAGATCACGGATCTCGTCGCGCGCGAGGTCAACACTAAGTTGGATCTGGTTGACGTCGGGGACGCGTCCTGTGGCGGCGATGATCCGTTCCAGATGTGTTGCTTTGAAGTTTGAGACGCCGATAGCCCCGACTCGCCCCTGCTCGACGAGCCGTACCAGGCCCCGCCAGGCCGAAACGTAGCTGTCGAGCCATGGCACGGGCCAATGGATGAGGAACAGGTCGAGGTAGTCGAGCCCGGTCCGTGTGAGGCTCTTGTCATAGGCGCGCTGGACACCGTCTACGCTCTGATCCTCCTTATTGAACTTGCTGGTGACGAAGATCTCTTCGCGAGCGATCCCGCTCTCGCGGATCGCCGCGCCAACCGGCTCCTCGTTGGCGTACTTATGAGACGTGTCGATGAGTCGGTAGCCGGTGTCGAGCGCCAGCGCGACCATCTCGTACGCCGCGTCGCCCTCGAGCGGCCACGTGCCGAGACCCAGACGCGGAATCGAGTGCCCGTGGAGGAGGGGGATGCGGGCGGGATTCACCGAAGCATCCCCGTGATCAGCCCAGCGCCTCGCTCAACCGCATCGAGGCATCTTTGAGCGCCCGCCCGAAGGTAGCTACCTTCGAGACCGGAAGACGATGGACGGGTGCAGCGAGGTTGATCGCGAGATTGATGCCCGCTGAGTTCGCGACCGGGACTGCGACCGACGCCACACCGTCCTCGCTCTCCTCGCGGTTCGTCGAGTAGCCCTGGCGCCGGACGGTTTCGAGTTCCTTCTCGAGCTCCGCGAGGGACTGAACGGTGTGCGAAGTCACCGCGGGGAGCGAATCCGCGGGGAACAGGCGCTGGAGTTGTTCTGCCGGCAAGTTGGCAAGCATTGCCTTGCCGGTCGAGGTCGCGTACGCCGGGATCTCCCGCCCCAGGCGTGAGGCGACGCGGACTGCTGCCGCCGGCTCGGATGCTGCGATGAAGCGGACGTTCGTGCCTTCGAGGGTGCCGAGATGGCTCGTCTCGCCCATCGAGGAGCTGAGGTCCTCGAGGATCGGCTGCGCCATCCGCGGAAGATCCATGCGTCGGAAGATCGAGAAGGCCACACTCGTGAGTGTCGGACCCGGACCGTAGGTCTTCGTGCGCGGATCCTGACGGGCGAATCCGCGCCAGGTGAGCATCGCAAGGATGCGGTGCGCCGTCGAAGACGCCACCCCGAGTTCGGTGCTTACGTCGGTCAGCCTTACCTCGGTGCGCTCGCCAAGGAGCAGGAGCAACCGCAGTGCGTTGTCCACTGACTCGATCGGGTATTGGGGCGCCCCACCGTCGCCAGGCGTTTTCTGCACAACAGAAATCGTATCGTCTTGTGGTCACGGGGACCATCCTCAGAGGGCGGGCGTGACCGGCCGTGCGGCGTCGCCGGTTAGGCGTGCCGCGATCTCGGCGCGATCGGTTCTCGCAGCTACCGCTCGCCGCGCGTCGACGAGCGCCCGCGGCCAGTTGACGACGAGCGCGCCGGTCAACGCTTCGCCATCCTCCGAGTAGAGCACGGCGAAGCGCTGGTTTTCCTCGGACCCGATGACGACGATGTCGTCGGTGCCGGTGCGCCCTACCACCTGGATCTTCCAGTCGTACTGGTCGCTCCAGACGTACTCGGTGGTTTCGTAGTCCTCGCAATCATCTGGGTGGGCGATGTTGTGTGCGGCGACGCGGGCCTGATCCACGGCATTGGTCCAGTGTTCGAGGCGGAGCGAGACGTTGCGCGACGCGCTCGCCCAACGCGCGATGTCGCCGACAGCAAAGATCTCGGGATGCCCGATGGCCCGCAGGGTGGAGTCGCAGACCACCCCGTTGTCGAGTTCGATGCCGGAACTCTCGAGCCACTCTGTGTTGACCACAGCTCCGATGCCGACGAGGGCTGCATCGGCCTCGATGATCTCGCCGCCATCGAGGACCACACGAACCCCGTCTGTCGTCTGCTCGACGCCTTCGACCGTTCTTCCGAAGTACTCCTCGACGCCCTCCTGGGCATACTTGCGGCTGAAGATCTGGCCGACCTCGGCATTGAGCACCCGCGACATCGGCGCCGGGAACGGGTCGACCATGCTGACCCGCACGCCCGCCATGATCGCGGTTGCGGCAGCCTCCCCCCCGATGAAGCCTGCGCCGATGACCACAAGGTGCCGCGTTGTGGCCAGCTCGTCCCGCAGACGTTCGGCGTCGCCGCTGGTACGCAGCAAGTGAATATGTTCACCCTCACCCCAGGGGGAGCGTCGGGCGCGTGACCCGGTGGCGATCACGAGTGTGTCGTATGGGACGGCCGCTCCGTCCTCGAGCGTCACAACCTTGCGGTCGGCGTCGAGGGATGCCGCCGGCGACCCGAAGATCGAGAGGGCTCCGATCCCTTGCGTCTCGCGCTCGGAGAGAAGTTCGATCTCGTGTCGCGCCGCCGCCCCCATGAGGTACTTCTTCGACAGCGGAGGCTTGTCGTAGGTGGGATGGTGCTCCTGGTCGATCAGGACGATCTCTCCCTCGAAGCCCTCGCCTCGAAGAGCTTGAGCGGTTTTGAGCCCCCCGACTGACGCGCCGACGATGACGACCCGTGACACGTCAGTCCTCCACGACAAGGGCGGAGACGGGGCAGCTGCGCGCCGCCTCCTCCACTCGCTTGCGTTCACTGTCGGGCAGGTCCTCGCGCAGGACGATCACCAGGGCGTCGTCGTCGATGTCGAAGTAGTCGCCCGCGGCGACGACGCAGTTGGCGTAGCCCTGGCATGCGCTGCGGTCGGCGATGATCCGTGCCATCGGTTTGTCCTTTCTACAGCGGTCGCGTGTCGGGGAACATCGGCTGGTCGGGCCGCGCGATCATCTCGGAGAAGGTCTGCGTGGTCTGCCAGGTGAGGGCCTCGAGCTCCATGGGGTCGATCGCGATCCACTGCCCGGACTTGGGGGCATCGATCAGGAGCCTCGTGCCGTTGTGCGTTTCCACACGGCGCACCTCGATCTCCGAGAACTCGTTGGCGATGACGAGCGGCACGCCGACTGTGCGGGCGATGAGGCGCTCACGTTCCGCGGCGGCCGTGACGGCGGCGTCTCGATCGATGTCGGCACCCTCCCAGTCGAGGCCGCTCACAGGAAGATCGCCAGGTTCTGGGTGCGGAGCACCGATTCATCGACCATGATCACCCGACGCGCGAGGTGAAGCTCGTCGTCGACGCGACGCAGCACGTCCTCGCGGTGAGCGGAGATGATCGACGGCTCGTTCACGTCGCCCCGACTGCGGAACAGCAGGACGGCAGAGTCGACGATGAACTCGTCCTCGACCGAGGACAGGAACACGCGCACGTTCGTCACGTAGTGACGCAGGCGCGAGGGAGGGTCTTCCGTCCAGGCGTGTTCGGTTAGGAACCGCGCGACCCGGCGGCTGAGGGAGTACTTGTTCTCGTCCCAATGCGACATCCCCCTCGCCGTCGTGAAGGCAGACCCGAGGGCCGTCGTTTGACGCACCGGCATGATGTAGTGAATGTCCTCGGTGAGCGTCTCAAGCCAGTCCTCGTAGCGCTGCTCGTCGAGGGTGTACGCCTCTTCGATCAACCAACGATGCGCCTCGAGATGCAGCTCGTCGGAGAACAGCAGCGACCGCCCGACCCGATCGGCGCGCGTGGCGTGGGCGCCGAGAGGCGACTGCTCGGACACCTGGACACCGGTCTCGGTGTTCATCATGCGGATGCCTCCCCGTTGTTGGTGATGCCCGTGCCGATGCTCGCGACCTGCACCTCGATCTCGTCATCGGTGTCGAGGTAGTCCGCCCACCGATCGAGCAGGTGACGCTGGTTGTACTCGCCGTATCCGACGTGTGCGACGCCCGGGCCGGCGAACTGCTCGGGAGTGAGCGCGGCGACGACGGGAGTGTCGTCCTTGAGTGTGCCCATTCGACTGTTGAGCAGGAGCCGGCGGGCCATCGACCCCTTGGCGGTCGTGGTGAGCGAGACCCAGTTCTCGACGTCGTCCTGCTCGAACATTCCCGTGCTGCCAAAGCACATGAGGTAGGCCTTATACGAGAGCTCCTTGAACTCCTCGGGCGCCTCGGCGTCGACCGCGAACCAGGAGTAGACCTCCGTCTCGTCCTCGCTGATGGGCTGCCACGAGCGGATCGAGATGAACGGCAGCACGTCATCGCCGTCCTCCACCTTCGGCCAGTTGTGCACGAAGCTCATGTTCGGGAACAGCGATGCGGCGGAGATCATGAATCCGTCGCGGCCGATGACGTCGAGCTGCTCGGGCGACCACTGCGCCTTCATCCGCTCGATCATCGCGTCCGGATACCCGACGTAGCGCAGCCGCTCCTCGAGGGTGCCCGGCGGGAGCTTGTAGGTCGTGCCGCCGCCGTTGCCTGCCCAGTAGGTGTTGCCGTCTTTGCGCTTCTCGGCTTTCGGTTCGCGGAACAACCCGATCTCGACAACGGAGGTGTGCGTCTGCGGCGTGTGATACATGTCGCCGGCGAAGTTCTCTGCGCCGATCTTCCAGTTCGCCTTGACGCGCCACCGCTGCGGGCCACGCAGCTCGATGCCCTTGGCGCTCTGCCCTGTGTAGTAGTCGAGGTAGAACGCGAAATCGCCGATGTATTCCCGCAGGGTCGGCGCGCTCGGATCCATGCTGATGAAGATCAGACCGTTGTACGTGTCGAGGTTCGGCGCCGGGAGCAGTCGTGCCCCCTTCTTGTTGAACCCTGCCTCACCGCCGTAGGCCTCCTCGTGGAACGGGAGACCCATGATCCGACCGTCGTTGCGGTATGACCACCCGTGGTAGGGGCAACGGAAGTGGGAGGCGTTGCCGACCTCAGCACGGCACACCTGCATCCCACGGTGCAGGCACATGTTGAAGTGCGCCCGAATCTCGCCGCTCTCATCGCGCACGACGATGAACGAGTCGTCGAGCACATGTCGTACCACGTAGTCGCCAGGCTGCGGGATTTCGGATTCATGTCCGACGAACACCCACGCTCGGCTGAAGAGCTTGCTCTTCTCCTGCTCGAAGATGTCCTCGTCGTTGTAGATGTGTGCCGGGATCATGCCGCGCCGCACGTCCTCGAAGATCGTCGTCTTGCTCGCCATTGGGCCGCTGCTTCCTCGTGTCAGAGTCGTATTCCGCGCCGTGAAGGTGACGTCGGTCGCATCTGTTTTCTTTCAGACAGAACTTGATTCTGCTAGATTCGGCGGGGATCCGCAATCGGAGATCACCCCTCGAAGGAGAGTCGATGATGAACGAATACGTCGACGAACGCGTGCTCGTCGCCAATGCGTGCCGCGTGCTCGCGGTCCGGGGGCTCGTGGACGACATCCTCGGGCACGTCAGCCTCCGAGTCGACGACGACACCGTCCTGGTCCGAGCCCGCGGGCCACAGGAGCGAGGACTGCGGTTCACCACCGCCGACGACATCCTGGCCGTACCCCTCGTGGGGTCGGTCGAACTCGCGGGCGGGTACCGGGCGCCGAACGAGCTGCCCCTGCATCTCGAGCTGCTGCGCCGCAGCCCTTCGGCCCGATCCGTTGTCCACGCGCATCCGCCGGCAGTCGTGGCGTTCTCGCTGACCGGACGGACGCTGCTCCCGATTGTCGGTGCCTTCAACATCCCCGCCCTGCGGATGGCGCGCGACGGCATCCCCGTGCATCCCTCGTCGGCGCTCATCCGCAACCACGCGCGCGCGGCGGCCATGGCCGACGATTTCGGCGTGCGGCCGGTCGGCATCCTTCGCGGCCACGGCCTCACCGCCGTCGGCGAGAGCGTCCCGCAGGCCGTCATCCGCGCGATCAATGTCGACAGCCTGGCTCGCGTGCACCTCGCCGTTCTGCAGGCCGGCGCCGAGCCCACGCCGATCGACGACGACGACCTCGTCGACCTCCCCGACCTGGGTGACGCATTCAACGACGGGCACCTCTGGCGGTTCCTGCTGCAGGAACTGGCCGAGCAGCGGCTCCTGCTGGACTCGAGCAACCACAGATGACCGACGCGCCGGGCCGCGACAGCGCACCGGCTCCTTCCTCGATCGCCCCTCCTGTCGTCCAGAGCGAATCTCTGTTGCGGCGAAGGCATCAGAGATGTGTATCGAGCCACTCCGTCACAAGATCGAGAATCGCGTCGCTGTTGGACTCCTGCATCAGCATGTGGCCGTTTCCGGCCAGGTTCTGTGCCGTCAACGCGACGAACCTGACATCGCCGCCCCGCTCGGCGAGCCAGTCGGCAGTGGCGCGGTCCGACTCGATCGGATGATCTGTGTCGTGGGTACCGACCATCACGAGGGTCGGTAAGCCGTGCAACTCCCCGTCCCCGATGTGGACCTGCGCGCCGCGGACGTTCTGCCGCTCGACGAGGAGCGTCGCCGGGATCGGCACCAGCTGCGAACGGAGCTCGTCGAAGTGGTCGGGCGGGAACTGCTCACTCGCACCGATCAGCTTCGCCTCGAGAAACTCCGGTCCGGGATACCACCAGCCGCGGCGCGGAAGCCGCCAGGTAAGCGAGCGTCCCTGGACGACGATGTGGTCAGCGTCCTCCTCCAGCACGGCAGGCGCGGGCTGCAGGTCCCCGGGCGGGGCGGGCGCCAACGCGACCAGGGCGATCAGTGAATTTCGATGGTGGAAAGCGACCCGATAACCGAAAGCGGCGGACATGGAGTGGACCACGAGGACGACCGGAACGCCGAGCGCAGCGATTAGCTCCACGATCGCGCCGGCGACCGCCGCCCCATCCAGCCGCGTGTCGGGGTCCCATGCGCCGCCAGCCGACAACCCAGGCCACGTCATCACGACCGCGCGGTATCCGGCTTCGGCGAGACGGGGCGCCCACCCGGGTCGCCCGCCGATCGCTCGAATCCAGCCATCGGGGCCCACCCCCCCGCCGTGAACGAGCAGCACCGTCGCACGGGCGGGGCCGCCGGGCAGCCATTCGGCGTAAGCGACGGTCCCAGCGGAAGTCGCGAAAGAGCGAAACGTCGTCACGACATAACGGAGACGATGGCTGCTGCCAGCTCCACCGGGCGCGTCAACATGGCCATGTGGCTCCCCGGCGAGCTCGCGGTCTTCGGGTTCGTGAGCCGGTCTGCTGATGCGCGGTACAACTCCTGCGGCACAGCCCGATCCTCTTGCAGGAAGATGTAGCCGCTCGGCACGTCACCGGTGCCGGCCGACCGAAGACGGATCGGCTCGTCGAGCCAACCGCCAGGCGACGGCACCAGACGGGGCTCGACCTGCGCGTGAAGCTCCTCCGATCCGTCCTGCAAGAAAGCCGTCATGAATAGCTGCGGCGGGATCGGCACGCTCTGGTCGGGCGAGGATGCGGCTGTGCCACGGGCGAAATTCGCCAACTCGGTGGGGAGGATCGCATTGATCGACTCGCCGTCGGCGAGTACCCACGCGGAGATGAAGATCGCCTGCTCCACCTGCTCCGGCATCGCCTCAGCTACGAGCTGGATGAGCGGGCCGCCGCCACTGTGGCCGACTACTACGAACCGGTCCCACCCCTTGTCGGCGATCCGGCCGATGAGATTGTCCGCCATGGTCGAGAGCGTGACACCTGCACGGTCGTCGTTGTCACCGAGACCCTGCAAGGTTGGGGCCCATGCCTCGTGGCCTGCCTTCGCGAGCTCAGCGACAACGCCGTCCCACGCCCAACCACCATGCCAACCTCCATGAACCAAGACGATGCGCATTCTGGAACTCCTTTGTTCACCGACGGCGGGTTCCGTCGAATAGAATCTCACTCTATCTACCAGAATTGTTGCAGGACAAGCGAGGATTCTCGCGCCTGAGACACGGGGCACCCGTGCCGCGGTGAATCGCGCATGTCGGCGCGGAGAGCGGCGCCGGCGCCGCGGTGCGATTCTCCGTTCTCGAGCGTGCTGCGGAGGAGTGCTCAGATGCGGTCGAACACCGCTGCGAGCCCTTGCCCGCCGCCGATGCACATGGTGACGAGCGCGCGTTCCACGTCGTAGGCGTCGAGCTCGCCGGCGAGGGTGGCGAGGATGCGCGCGCCGGTCGCCGCGATCGGGTGGCCGATCGAGATGCCCGAGCCGCGCGGGTTCAGTCGTGGATCCTCGGCGTCGACGCCCCACTCCCGCAGGCAGGCGAGCACCTGCACGGCGAACGCCTCGTTGAGCTCGATCACGTCGATGTCGGCGAGGGTCATTCCGGCCCGGTCGAGCACCTTGTTCACGGCGGGCACCGGGCCGATGCCGAAGCGCTGGGGGTCGACGCCCGCGAGCGCCCAGGTCACGAGCCGCAGCACGGGCGTGAGCCCGAGCTCGGCCGCCCGCTCCGGGGTCGTCACGATGCACGCCGCCGCCGCGTCGTTCTGCCCGCTCGAGTTGCCGGCGGTGACGGTCGACTCCGGGTCCTTCTTGCCGAGCATCGGACGGAGGCCTGCGAGCACCTCGAGCGAGGTGTCGGCACGTGGATGCTCGTCGCGGTCGACGACTACGGCCCCCTTGCGGCCGGGTACCTCGACCGGCGCGAGCTCGTCGGCGAAGGCGCCGGAGGCCTGCGCGGCGACGGCGCGCTGATGCGAGCGCAGCGCGAGCTCGTCCTGCTCCCGGCGTGAGATGCCGTACTCGCGCCGCAGCACCTCGGCGCTGCCCACGTTGCCGTCGGGCGTCGGGTGGAAGCGGCCGCCAGCGCGCTCACGTCCGCGGGACAGGGCGTCGTGGAGCGTCAGCCCGCGGGTGGGCAGCCCGCGACGTCCCTGTTCGGTGTAGTAGGGCGCGTTGCTCATCGACTCGACCCCGCCCGCGACGACGACGTCGCTCACGCCGGTCTGCACCTCCATCGCCGCGTTGAGCACGGCCTGCAGGCCCGACCCGCAGCGGCGGTCGAGCTGGTAGCCGGCGGCGGTGAGCGGGAAGCCCGCGTCGAGCGCGGCGACCCGGCCGATTGGCGGTGCCTCCATCGTCGGATAGCCCTGCGCGAGGATCACCTCGTCGACCGCGTCGGTGTCGAGCCCGGAACGCTCGACGAGGGCCCGCAGCACGTGCGTCGCCAGGTCGAGCGCCGTCAGTGGCGCGAGCGCCCCGCCGAAGCGCCCGACGGGCGTGCGCAGGGGCGAGCAGACGACGGCGTCGCGCAGCTCGGTCATGCCGTCAGCTCGGCGAGGTCGTCGGCGACGGTGAGCGACGCACCGGTCGCGGCGACCACCTCGTCGACGGTGGTGCCGGGGGCCACCTCGACGAGCACGAGCCCGTCGGGGCCGACGTCGATCACGGCGAGGTCGGTGATGATCCGGTCGACGCAGCCGGGCGCGGTGAGCGGCAGCGAGCACTCCGAGACGATCTTGGCCGAGCCGTCTTTCGCGGTGTGCTCCATGAGCACGATCACCCGCTCCGCCCCGCCCGCGAGGTCCATCGCCCCGCCGACGCCGCGCACCATCTTTCCGGGCACCGCCCAGTTGGCGAGATCGCCCCGTTCCGACACCTGCATCGCGCCGAGCACGGCGGTGCGCACGCGTCCGCCGCGGATCATCGCGAAGCTCAGCGACGAGTCGAAAAAGCTCGCGCCGGGGAGCACCGTGACCGTCTCCTTGCCGGCGTTGATGAGCTTCGGGTCGACCTCGTCATCGTAGGGGTAGGGCCCGACGCCGAGCAGTCCGTTCTCGGAGTGCAGCACCACGTCGACGCCGTCGGGGATGTGATTGGGGATGAGCGTCGGCAGCCCGATGCCGAGGTTCACGTAGCTGCCGTCCTCGAGCTCGAGCGCGGCGCGTCCGGCCATCTGGTCGCGGGTGAGGGCCATGTCACGCCTTCCGTTGACGGGTGGTGGTCTTCTCGATCGGCAGGTCGGCCGACTGCTCGGGGGTGAGCTGCACGATCCGGTCGACGAAGATGCCGGGCAGGTGCACGTCGTCGGGGTGCAGCACGCCCGGTTCGACGAGCTCGTCGACCTCGGCGATCGTGATGCGTCCGGCCATCGCCGCCGGCGGGTTGAAGTTGCGCGCCGACTCCTCGAAGCGCAGGTTGCCGAGCCGGTCACCGACCGCGGCGCGCACGAGCGCGAAATCAGTGACGATCGACTCCTCGAGCACGAACTGGCGCTCGCAGCCGAAGGTCGAGAAGCCGCGTGTCTCCTTCGCCGGCGACGCGAGCTCGACCGAGCCGTCCGACGCGTAGCGCATCGGCATGCCGCCGTTGGCGACCGCGGTGCCGTACCCGGTGGCCGTGTAGAACGCGGGGATCCCCGCCCCGCCCGCGCGCATCCGCTCCGCGAGCGTGCCCTGCGGGGTGAGCTCGACCTCGACCTCGCCGGCGAGGTACTGGCGCGCGAACTCCTTGTTCTCGCCGATGTACGAGCCGATTACCTTGACGATGCGGCCGTCGGCGAGCAGCTCGCCGAGACCCCATCCGTCGAGGCCGCAGTTGTTCGACACGACGGTGAAGCCACCGACGGCGCGCTCTCGGAGCGCGCGGATGAGCGAGATCGGCACCCCCACGAGACCGAACCCGCCGACGGCGAGCGAGGCACCCTCGAAGACGTCGGCGACCGCGGTGGCGGCGTCGGGTGCGGTCTTGTCGATCATCGGGCTCCTCCGTCTGCGCCCCCTGAGGCGGTGTCCTCGGCGAGCACCTCGGTGAGGATCGCCAGCGCCCGATTCGCCGGGGGCAGCCCGGCGTACAGGGCGGTGTGTAGCATCACCTCGGCGATCTCGTCGGGTGTCAGTCCGTTCCGCCGTGCGGCGCGGATGTGCATGCGCAGCTCGTGCTCGTGCGCGTCGGCGACGAGCACGGCGAGGGTCGCGATGCTGCGCTCACGGCGCCCGAGGTCCGGGCGTGACCACACCTCCCCCCATGCGTACCGGGTGATGAACTCCTGGAACGGGCGGGTCTGCGGCGTGATCGACGCTGTCGCCCGGTCGACGTGCGCGTCGCCGAGCACGGTGCGGCGGGTGCTCATACCGGTCGCGTACCGGTCGGCGGCTGCACCGGTCGGGTCGGAGGGAGGGGCCGCGACGGCGGATGCGATCGCCGCCGGTCCGGTGAGGAACCCGGCGAGCAGGCCGACAGCCGTGTCGGGGTCCTCGAGCGGCGCGAGGTGCGACGTGCCGGCCATCACCTCGAACGCCCCCTGGGGAAGCGTGTCGGCGACGGCTCGGGCATCGGCCACCGGGATGACGGGGTCGACCTCGCCGGCCACGACGAGCGCCGGAACGGCGATGCCGGGGAGCGACGGGCGCCGATCGAACTCTCCAAGCGCCTCGACACAGCGGAGGTACGAGCCGTCGTCGGCGTCGACGAGGTCCAGCAGGGCGCGAGAGCCGGGGCCGTTGGGGAAGCGCTCGAGGTAGCCCGGCGCGAACCATCGGCCCGCGGTCGCGGTGACCAGCGACGCCGTACCCGACGCGCGCACCTGCTCGGCACGCTCGGCCCAGCTCTCGGCGCTGCCGATGCGGGCCGAGCTGCAGAACACCGCGAATCCGCGCACCCGGTCCAGGTGGGCGGCTGCCAGCTCGAGCGCGACGGCGCCGCCGAGCGACACGCCCGCGACGGCGAATCGGCCCCCGCCCACCTGGTCGACGACACGGAGCACGCCCTCGGCGAGCTCGCCGACCGTGAAGGGCTCGGCGGCGGCGGGACTCGCGCCGTGCCCGGGCAGGTCGACGCGTAGCACCCGGTCGGTGACGCCGGCGCCCGCGAGCCGCTCGAGCACGCCGTCCCACAGGCTCATGGTGGTGCCGAGCGAGGGCAGCAGCACGAGCAGGCCCGACAAGTCGGCGCCGGACGGAGACGGCGACACCGAGCCGCGCAGCACGGGCACGGTCATGATGGGGTACCTCCGTCGCTTCCGTCGCGGGGGTCCGACCGGGCGACGGCCGCGAAGCGGGCGACCGCGTCGTCGACGATCGCGAACGCCTCGCGCGGTCCGTCGGCGGAGTCCACGGGCATGTCGTACTCCTCCGAGTCGTGGCCGATCGCACGGTGGTCGACGCTGAGGCCGGCGGCCGCGTCGGCGGCGACGGCAGCGCTGCCGACCGCGAGGGCGAGCAGTTCGCGCAGCGCCGACCACTCGGCGTGCCACTCGCCCGCCGGGCGCGAGTCGACGCTGACCGCCGCGCTGTGCAGGGTGGCCAGCGCACCGGGGGCGCGCAGGCCGGCCGAGACGAGCAGGATCGCGTCGACCGGGTTGCGCTTGTGCGGCATCGCTGACGAGTCGCCACCGCCGGCGAGTCGGACGAAGCCGAGCTCGGGTCGCACCAGCTGGGTGAGATCGCGGCCGAGGTGCGCCAGCGCCGCGATGACGGTCGCCGCGGCCTGGCCGATCGCGAGAACGGGACTGCGCTCCACATGCCACGAGCGTCCCGGGTCGTCGAGCTCGAGCAGCCGTGCGAACGCTGCACGGTCGCGGCCGTCGACACCGACGGCGCCGCCGAGCTGGACGGGGAAACGGAGCCGGTCGAGAGTGTCGAGGGCCGCCGCGACACCGTCGACCCAGCGGGCGATCTGCACGCCGAGCGTGGTGGCCGCCGCCGCCTGCGCGAGCGTGCGGCCCATCGTCACCGTGCCGGCTTCGGCGAGAGCGAGGCGAGCCAGCGCGTGCCCCGCGACCACGAGGCGGTCTCGGGCGTCGCCGAGGGTGCGCTTCGCGACGAGCACGAGTGCGGTGTCGACCACGTCCTGACTGGTTGCGCCGTCGTGCACGAACGCGGCCGCGTCGGGCGCAGACCGCTCGACCGTGTCACGCAGCTGCCTGACCAGCTCGGGCACCGGCACGCCGTCGGTCCGCGTGCCCTCGATGAGCGCGTCGACATCGCAGAGGACGGAACGCAGCGCATCCGCCCCCCGCCAGCCATCATGGCCGTGGCGTTGCGCCGAGGCCGTGAACAGCGCCGTCTCGACCTCGAGCATCGCGGCGAGCACGGCGTCGTCCGACACCGTGCTCGCGCGCTCGTGGAACGGGTCGAGCAGCCCCCAGGACGCGCCCATCACAGGGTCCTGTCGTAGTCGAAGAAGACCGTCTCGCCCTCGCCCTGCAGCCGGATGTCGAACCGGTAGCTGCGCTCACCATCCTTCTCGGCGACCAGCGACGAGCGGCGGTCCGCGTCGATGCGGCCGAGCACCGCGTCGGAGGCGTTCGCCTGCTCCTCGTCGCCGAAGTAGCAGCGCGTGAAGAGGTGCGTCGTGAGGCCGCGGGCGAACACGACGATCGCGACGAAAGGCGCGGTCCGCGGCCCGGTCGGGCCGGGCTTGACGGTGCTCACGAACCAGTGGCCGTCGTCGTCGCTCGCCGACCGGCCGAAGCCGGTGAACTCGAACGGTGTGACATCGCGCCGTAGCGAGCCGGGCACCGCGATCCGACGTCCGTCGGCGTCGGCCTGCCACGTCTCCACGAGCGCGTCGGGTACGGGCGCCCCGGCGCCGTCGATCACGGTGCCGTGCAGGCGGATGGTGCCAGGCGCGCCGACCGGGGCGATGTAGGGCCCGGTCGGGTAGGGCAGCGAGAAGCCGAAGAACGGCCCGATCGTCTGCGACGGGGTCAGTTCAGGCATGGCCCGTGTCCTCCGACTCCATCCAGGTCGACTTCGCGCCGGTGAGCACGATGTCCCAGCGGAAGCCGAGCTCCCACTCCGGCTCGGTCACGTCGTGGTCGTAGGTCGCGATGAGGCGGTCGCGGGCAGCCGGGTCGACGATCGACTGGTAGATCGGGTCGAGCGCGAACAACGGATCGCCGGGGAAGTACATCTGCGTCACGAGCCGCTGTGTAAACGCTGAGCCGAAGATCGAGAAGTGGATGTGGGCCGGACGCCACGCGTTGCGGTGGTTCTTCCACGGGTACGGTCCGGGCTTGATGGTGCGCAGCGAGTACCGGCCGTCGGAGTCGGTGAGCACGCGCCCGGTGCCGACGAAATTCGGGTCGAGCGGGGCCGGGTGCTGCTCGCGCTTGTGGATGTACCGGCCGGCGGCGTTGGCCTGCCAGACCTCAAGCAGCTGACCCGCGACGGGGCGGCCGTCGCCGTCGGTGACGCGCCCGGTGACGAGGATGCGCTCCCCGATCGGCTCGCCGCTGCCCTGTATCGTGAGGTCGGCCTCGTCGCCGTGGACGTCGGTGTGACCGAACGCGGGCGCGACGAGCTCGACGGTCTCGGGATCGACGCGCACCAGGGGATGCGTCGGATGGCGGAGAATCGAGCTGCGGTAGGGCGGGAAGTCCCGGAGCGCGTGCACCGGGTACGCGGACTCCTGCGCCTGACGATGCTGCTCCGCGATCTCCTTCGAGATCCCGGCCTGGGTAAGAGTCGGCAACGACGCCGGATCGACGTGCACAGCGTCCCTTTCGCTCGCGGAGGGTGCGCAGCGAGCATCCTCCCCTCCCCTCCCCCGTGAGCCCCCGTTTCCGCTGAGTGGAACCTGGCTGCTCGGTCGGCGGTGTGATGGATCGTCAGCGGGTCCAGCCGAGCGCGGCGGAGATGCCACGGGCGGCCATGCGCACCCCGAGCGGGAACTGCGGCTCGTCCTTGCGCTCGACGTGCGCGATGATCGACACCGCCGCGACGACCGCCCCAGTCGGATCACGCACCGGCGCGGCGATCGAGAACGCCCCCCGGGTGAGCTCCTCGATGCTCGACGCGAGGCCGGTCGCACGGATCTCGGCGAGCCGCGCGCGCAGCTCCTTCTCCGTGGTGAGCGTGTTCGGCAGGAACTTGCGCGGCTGCCGGCCGACCACCTCGTCGAACACGTCGGCCTGCGCGTACGCGAGCAGCACCGTGCCGACAGCGGTCGCATGCAGCGGCAGACGCGTGCCCACGTCCGAGACGATCGGCACCGCATCGCGCCCTGACAGCCGCTCGAGGTAGACGACGCCCAGCCCGTCGCGCACGGCCAGATGCACGTGCTCGCGGGTGGCCGTGAGCAGGTCGGCGAGGTACGGGCGGGCGATGCCGCGCAGCCGGCGTGCGGTCGGCTCCCGGACCCCAAGGCGCCACATGCGCATGCCGAGCCGGTAGCCGCCGTCGTCGGTGCGGGCAAGACCGCCCCAGCTCACCCACTCGGCGACGAGCCGGTGCGCGGTCGCGATCGGCAGCCCCGCACGACGGGCGATCTCGGTCAGGGTCAGCTCGTCGTCACCCGCGAACGCGTCGGCGATCGCGAACATCTTGGCCGCGACGCTGCGGCCGCCGGCGCCGCCGCCCGCCATCACTCGGAGTAGGGGCCGTGCTGCACCAGGCGCAGCGTGCCCTCGGCGAGCTGGTCGCGCTCGGTGTCGCCCGTGACGATGTCCGCGCGCCCGGCAAGGTTCCGTCGGCGAAAAGCATCCTCGCGTGCCATGTCATCTCCTCGCAGGCTATTGCTGTGCATGTCCGAGCGATCGCGGTGACCCCGACAGTCCGTTAGTCACTGATCATGACTTACTCTACCGTGATGGACACGGACCTGCCGATGGCCGCCGGCCGCCTGCTGTTCCGGTTGCAGGCGGAGATGTTCGAGCGGATCGCGGCCGAGGGATTCGGTGGCGTCCGGCCCCGCCACGGCGCAGTGCTGGCCTACCTGACCCCGGAGGGTCGGCGGTTGTCGGAGTACGCGCGGCTTTCCGGGCGGCACAAGCAGATCATCGGCACGATCGCCGACGAGCTGGTGCAATTGGGGTACGTGACGCGCGAGCCGGACCCGAGCGATGGTCGTGCGAGATTGTTGGTCCCCACCGACCTCGGTCTGCGGGAGCTGGCGGCCGCGCGGGCGATCATCGCTGATATCGAAACGCGGATCGCGGCGCAGATCGGTCCCGACCGACTCGCGGATGCGAAGTCGGCGATGCTCGCCGCCGCCGACGCGATCTGACACACCCTCCGCGGTCTCGCGGCGCGCACGAGTCCGCTTCGCCCTCGGCTCCGGTGTCACCGTGCTCAGCTCCCACGACCCGGTCTCAACCTCGGTTCGAGCGCCAGAACCGGTGAGTGAACACCGCGGCCGCGATCGCGAATGCGGCGGCCGCGAGGCCGGCCGGCACGAGGAGGTACGGCACGACGGCGAGCATGGCGCGTCCTGCGACGCTCTCGACAGGAAGAAGGCTGGCGGCGGTGCAGAGGAAGCTCACGACGGCGAGCACGGTCCATTGCCGGCCGCTGTAGCGCAGCACGCGGACCCCGGCGCCGTCGTGCCACCACAGCCGTAGGGGCTCGGGGATCTTCACGGCGCCTCCTATCGTTGGGTGCCTCCATTGTCGCGCGCAGCATCGCCCCCGGCCGGGAGAGAGCGCGGCCGGGGCGATGCTGCGTGCGTGGGGGGCCGTCGTTCATACCTCGTCGAACCAGCGCACGACGCCGTTCGCGGAATGGGCGGCTCGGAGGGCTTCGGAGGCGGCGCCGAGCGCAGCGGCGGCGCGGTGGAGTTCGGCGGCGGCGGTCACGGTTCCCGTTGCCCCGTCCCCTCGGTTGTCCTCGCCGGCGTAGTGCTGGCAGTCGACGACGGCGGAGTGCCATGCGCCGAGCTGCTGGCAGACCTGTTCGAGCTCGTCGACGGTGGCGACGAGCTCACCGAGAAGCGTGTAGGAGTCGAAGGGTGCGGGACGTCTCGCGCGAGTGTGCGAGGGTTCTGGCCTGGGCTGAGAGGTCGCGGGCGACCTCGACTTGGCGGTGTTCTTCGTTCACGGCCATGTTTCTTCCTCTTTGGCATCACCGTCACGGCCGGGGCGGTGTGGGCCCCGGCCGTGACGTGGGTCGGCTACTGCTGCTGGTCGTCCCGAGTGTTGCGGGTGATGGTGACGGTTGCGCGGGCGAGGTCCGCGCCGATGCTGTCGGCGTCGACGACGCGCCCGTACTGCTTGTTGGCGTCGTCGCCCCAGCTGGAGGTGTGCTCGCGTCCGGTGACGATCACGGCGTCGCCCTTGTGCAGGGATGCGGCCGCGTTCTCGCCCAGCTCGAACCGGGCCTCGATGAAGTGGGTCGTGGGAGTGTCGTGGGCCTGCCACTTGCCCTGCCGGTACTCCCCCGTGTTCTCGATGACGCGGAGCTTGGTGATCTGGATGCTCCCGGCCTGCACGACCTCGGGGTCGGCGGCCAGGTTTCCGGTGATGGTGCGGACGGACATGGTCTTTCTCCTATCGGTTGTTGGCGATGCGGTCGATGTGGTCGGGGCGGAATCCGCTCCAGTGGTCCTCGTCGGTGATGACGACGACGGGTGCCTCGGTGTATCCCAGATCCTCGACGACGTACGTTCGTGCCGCCTCGTCGTCCCTGATGTTCACCTCGACGAACTCGATTCCCTTGCTGGTCATCACGTTCTTGGTGAGCGTGCAGCGGGCGCATGCCGGGCCGGTGGTGTAAACCGTGATCTGCTCAGCCATTGCTCTACCCCTCTCCCTACCAACCGTTTTTCTTTGCCTTCCGGCAATCGAGGGATTTACGGCGTGCGCAGCGGAGGGAGCAACGGACCGTGGAATACCGGACTGAGCGCAGCGAGGGAGGATATGCCGCGAAAGCCGTTGGCCCGCAGTGGAGCCGCCGTATCCTCGACAGCCGGACAGGTCAAAGAATGCGTGAGAGTGTCTGCGCCGCGCAGCTGCTCCTTGTGCGGGCCGGCCTCCGTGTCGGCGTGCTGGGGTGTGCTGTCGTCGCATGATCGCGTCGTGCGGGTGGGTCAGCTCTCGCGGTCGAGCGGGGCGAGGTGCAGCCGGTAGGCGGTGGCGACGAGGGCGCTGCGGGAGGGCGCGCCGGCGTCGGCTGTGAGCTCGTCGAGCGCGCGCCGCTGGTCGCCGTCGAGGCGAAGCTGGATCTGGATGCCGCCGCTGCCTCTGGCTCGGCGTGTGCGGCGTTGCAGCGGGCCGCCGCTGGGTGCGGTGGGGGTGCCGGTGAACGCGGCGCGCAGCTGCTTGGCGGGGATGTGGTCGAGCGCGTCGACGAGGAGTTCGTCGTAGGTCTTGTCCGGCTCCCCCGCCGCGGTGGTGCGGGTCTTGGCGGCGCGGACGAGGGCGAGGATGTCGGGCTCGAGGTACACGGCGACGTTCTGCACGCCCTCGTGGTGGGTGGGGACGCGACGGGGTGCCGTGGTGCGTTCGGCGGTGGGCTTGGGGGTCGGCTTCTGCCGCGGAGCGGCCGGCTCGACGGCGACGGCCGTGTCGGCCGGGCTGGGTTCGACGGGGCGGGTGGTCTTGGGTAGGAGCCCGCCGAGGCTGGCGGCGCGGGCGCTGCCGGAGCCTTTGAAGGCGTCCGCGAGGCTGGGGCGGTCGATCTGCGGCTCGCTCATGATGCGACGCTCACTTCCTGCTCGATTTCCGCGACGCGGGTCAGCAGCTCCCTGGCGATGTTCTCGTAGTCGGTGGCGAGTCCTGATGCGTCTCGGGCGTACAGGCCGCCGGTCGGCGTCGTGCCGCTGCGGAGGGCGTTGATGCGGGCGGCGCGATCGTCGATCGCGGCCTCCTCCAGCTCGTGGACGAGTAGCCCCCGTCGTCGCGCGTCGGCGGCGGCGCTGTCGAGGTGGCGGATGCGGGTGGTGAACACGGGGGCGGCGTCTCCGAGTACCTGGGCGAGGCTGGCGCGCACGTCTCGTTCGAGGCGGGTGGTGCGGGAGGCGATCGCGAACAGGGCGACGCCGGCGAGGCGCAGGCGGGGGTTGCGTTCGCGGACGTCGAGGAAGCGTTCCGCGATGCGCGTCACGCCGTCGATGCTGGCCTCGTCGGGTCGGGTGGGGATGATGACGGCGCGGGAGACGGTGAGCGCGGCGGTGACGATGATGCGGTCGCCGGGTGGTGTGTCGATGAGGATGAGGTCGTAGTCGTCTGCGATCGCGCCGAGCTTGGCTTCGAGGACGTCTGCGAGGTCCTCTCCCCCGCGTTGTGCGCGGCTGGCCATGACGGCGGCGACGTCGCCGAGGGCGGGCCCTCCGGGTACGACGTCGAGCCGGTCGCGCACGTTGCGCAGGACGGGCAGCGGTGCTGCGGTGATGAGTGCGGTGAGGAGGTCGTCGCCGGTGTCGGGTGTGTAGCCGAGGTCGCGGGCGACGTTGCCTTGCTGGTCGAGGTCGAGGATGAGGACGCGGTTGCCGGCGGCGGCGGTGAGGCCGCCGATGTTGCTGACGAGGCTGGTCTTGCCGACGCCGCCCTTGCCTTGGGCGACGGTGACGGTTCTGTGGATGCTCATGGTTCCTCCTGCGGTGCGTCCTGTGGGACTGCCCGCTTGTAATCCTGCGGGATTGGTCACCAGATGGTGGGCGTTGCGTGCGGCGTGTTGCTGTGCGTGGCTTATCGCATGGTATATCGCTGTGTCTCCTGCCTATCTTACCGCGTGATGTATGGCTAGGCTTATGGCCTTACTAGTGGAGGTTGGGGAGCGCGAGGGGATGGTCCCCTCGCCCGCGGCCGGACCGGAGGGAAGGCCGCGCCGGATGCGGGGGAGGGGAGACCGTTGCCCGGGGCCTTAGTCGTCGGTGGTCCGGGTGAGCGTGTCGACGAACGTCACGTAGTCGGCGCTGTCGATGGTGGCGGTGTGGGCGAGCGCGTACCCGGCGCGGGCGTAGTCCGCGAGTTCCTGGGCGCGGTAGCCGATCTGGCGGCTCTTGCTCACCACGTCGTCGTCGCTCTTGGCGACGCGGTTCTCGACGACCTGGATGCTCTGGCTCATGGCGGGGTGTTCCTTCCGGTTCTCAGGCCGCGACGGGGGTGGGGCTGTCGGTGGTGGTGATCGCGTCCGCGAGGGCGTGGGCGGCGCGCAGGACGTTGGCGGCGGTGGCCTTCACGGTGTCGGTGTCGCAGTTGCTCCATCCGGCGACGTAGCCGACGCTGTAGGCGCTGGTGTCCAGGCCGAGAATCCCGGCGACGATGTAGGCAACGCTCTCGGCTTCGGTTTCCTTGATTCCGCGGTGCTCGACGTACTCGGCGTGGTCTTCCTCGGCGTGCAGGATGACGTGGGCTGCCTCGTGTAGCGCGGTCTTGGCTGACTGGGCGGGGGAGAGGTTCGCGTCGATGACGACGCGGTGTGTGCCGTCTGTGGCGGTGTAGCCGTTGGCGGTCCCGGCGATCGGCTCGCGCTCGACGCTCCAGCCCTTGCCGGTGAGGTAGTCGGCTACGGCGTTGTAGATCCCTGCGGGGTCGTCGCCGGTGAGCGGCTGGGCGATGTTGGCCGGGTCGCCTGCTTCCTCGTCGATGAGGTCGGTCTGTCCCATGTCGAACACGGACACGGGGAAGAAGCGCACGCGGCGCTGTTCTTCCTCTTCGCCGGTCTGCTCGTTCTCGACCGTCTCGCGCACGTCGCGGCCGCCGAAGATGCGGATGCCGTGCTCTCCCTTGCGCACCTGCCGGTTGAGGCTCTGCCAGGTGCGGTATCCGGCGACGTGTGTGGCCTCGGGACACTGCGCGAAGATCAGCAGCAGGTTTCCCAGGCTGTAGCGGTGGAACGCCTGCGCGAACGCGAGGAACCGGGTCCACGTCTCGGAGTCGCGCAGCGCCTCGATCTGTTCCGTGATCGTCTCGTGCAGCTGTTCGGCCTCGGCGCGTCGTTCCTCGGCGCTCTTGCGGGTGCTGACTTTGCGGGTCATGGCTCTCTCCCTTCCCAAACCCCTCACGTTTTCTTGCCGTGAAGGCGACTTGTCGCCGCTAGGGAGTGCCAGCTGGAGCGCAACCCGTCAGGGCGGCGGGGGAGAGAAGTTCGGCGCGATGGGAGGGAGCGCAGCGACCGCGTGCCGGAGTTGTCGGGGGAGCCGGCGGCGTAGCCGCTTGCGTGGAGGGTGGCCGACCGTATGCTGCCGAAGGCTTCACGGCAAGAAAATGCGCCCGGCAGGGCGGTGCTGTCCGGTCGGTGGCCGGTCCTCTCGCTGGGGGGAGCGCGAGGGGGTCCGGCCCCCTCGCCGGCGGTCGCGGAGCGGGGGCCGGATGCCGTTCTAGGGGCTGGTCGTGACGGTGTAGTCGGGGATTTCGCCGTCCTGGATCGCGTGTATCTCGTCGATCATGTCGTTCATGACGGTGTGCTCGTCGAATGGGGCGAGGTGGGTGTCCCAGCCGGGGCCGAGTTGCGCGTCGGCCCACAGGCTCGCCAGGCGCACGTCGGTGTTGGCGGTGAAGCGGTGGCCTTCGGGGGTGGTGAGGGTGAGCATGGGTGCCTCCGGGTGAGGGGAGGGGGCCTGCGCGGCCCCCTCCGCTGGGTCACTCGTCGTCGGTGTCGTCGAAGTCCTCGGCGTAGTCGGCCGTGGTGTCCTCGTTCGCGGTGGTGACGATCTGCTCGACCTCGCTGAGCCCGTACCCCCAGGCGGCGAGCTGGGTGAAGTAGGCCCGGTCGGTGGGGGAGGAGTGTCGCCAGGTCTGCTTGCTGGTGACGTTCTCGATCGCGCCGAGCACGACGGCGAGGGCGACGTGCTGCGCCTTGCCGGGGGTCTGCTCGATGAGGCCAGCGAGCTTGTCGGCCTCCCAGTACCCGCCGCGGTCGATGCCGAGGAGGTCGTGCGCGAGGGCGTTGCCGTCGCGGGTGGCAAGGCTGACGGCCTGCCGGTGCACGGTCAGTCCGGTGGCGATCACCGCGGCGGTGTCCTTAGGGAGCGTCTTGCGCGACAGGAGGGTGGTGAGCCATTCGCGGCGCACGACCTCGGCGGAGGCCCACGCCTTGTTGTTGGCGATCAGGGTCCGGCGTTCGGCCTTCTGCTCGTCGGTCATCGGCCCGGCCGCCGATGCGCCCTCCTTGCGGAATCCGGCCGCTTTGGGATCGCTGAGGTAGTAGACCACCTGGGCCTCGCCGTTCCACGGCACGCGGACGTACGCGGCGCGCCCCTCGATGTTCTCGATGTCCTCGACGTTCACCCGCTCGCCGTCCTGGGTGCGCAGCTCGCGGATGTTGGTGTGTCCGGAGTCGCCGTAGTAGACCTCGTGGTCGAGGATCGTGTATCCGCGGGCGGTCAGGTCCGCCTCGGCGTCGGCCTTGACCTTCGTACGGGTCCGCTCGTCGCGGGCGCGCTGGGCCGCGTGGGTGAACTGGGCCGGGTCGCTGGTAGCGACCTCGATCAGTTGCGCCCGTGTGGCGTCGTCGTCGTCGAACTCGATGAGCACCGCGGCCTGGTCGAGGGTCAGCGGGTGCTCGTGGATCGCGGATGCCGCGACGGCGTTCTCGGCCACGGCGAGGGCGGTCTTGACGTCCTTGGGCTTGGTGGCGGTGCGCTTGGCGATCGCGGTGACGCTCATGCCCTCGAACGCGAGTTGCTGGAACGCGGCGGCTCGGTCGCCGTCGGTGAGGGCTTCGCGCTGGTCGTTCTCGACCATCTGCTGGATGATCCGCTCGGCGGTGGCCTCGTCGGCGTCGACGATGTAGACGGGGATCGTCGTCGCGCCTGCTTCACGGGCCGCGAGGGTGCGTCGCTGTCCTGCCCGGACGAGCACGTTGCCGTTCTCGTCGCGTCGGGCGAGCACGGGCGTCAGGACGCCGTTCTCCCGGATGCTCTGCACGAATGCGGCCGTCAGCGGGGCGCTGGGCCGGACGTTGGCCTCGATCACGAGCGCCTGCGGGTCGATGTGCTCGACGGTCCCGGTGCGGGTGGTGGTGTCGGTCATGATCTTCACTCTCCGATCAACTGTTTTGTTCGCCTGTCTGGCAAGAGGATCGTTTGAGAGCGGGAGCGGCGAGAGTGCCGGGTCGTGGAATACCGGACTGAGCGCAGCGAGGGAGGATATGCCGCGAAAGCCCGGCACGGCAGCCGCGGAGCGAACTACGATTCGGCGGCCAGGCAGACGGACAACGATGGGGGCTGCGCCGCGCAGCGGCTCCCTCCACAGGGTGCGCTCGAGCACCCTCCGCGCTCGAGCGCGGATCTACGCTGTGGCGGTGGACGTCGACGAGGAGCTGGGGTTCTCTCCGACGTGCGCGGCGTGCCTGGTGCAGCTGGTCCCGGTCGGGTTCGGCCGGCATGTGGCGTGGGAGTGCCCGGGGTGCCGGCTGGTGCGGATCGGGTGATTCAGGCCGCGTCGAGCGCGACGGCGGGGGAGAGCACGCCGGCTCGCACGAGGTTGAGCGCTTCCCGGTGGTCCCCGCGGCCGTCAGGGCCGCGGGGGTAGCGGGCGTAG
>Ga0116191_1000212_pt1 | contig 58500 bp, 56 predicted proteins | sample AD_UKC111_MetaG_FD_89897 | JGI IMG/M metagenome (GOLD analysis project Ga0116191, IMG submission 89897) | Active sludge microbial communities of municipal wastewater-treating anaerobic digesters from Hong Kong - AD_UKC111_MetaG | ecosystem: Engineered > Bioreactor > Anaerobic > Digestate... | reverse complement strand
GGCGGCGATGAACACTACGACAACGCAGAGGCCGAAGGGAATGGCGATGAAGGTAGCGACCGTCTGCATCACGCGCATGCCTTCGCCGAAGATGAGCAGGATGATGGCCATGACGAAGATCATCACGAAGAAGAGCTCCGTCATCCACACGCTGGTCTTGTCGTGATCCTTCTTGAGGCGCAGCGCGGAGAGATCCTCGATCTCTTTGCGCAGGCGCTTGATGGCGGACTCGGCGGCCTGCTTCTCGCTGATGGCAGTGATGCGGCTGATACCGCTACCCATGAAGTTGATATCTTCGCTGAGCTGGTTCATCATCTTCATCACCGGTTCGAGCGAGACGGTGCCCCCTGAGCGGCGCACGATGTGCTCGTGACCGCAGAACTGGCAGGCGAAGCGCTCGATGTCGGCGGTGATGGCCAGCTTGCCGCCGCAGGATGGACAGGAAAGGGTGATGAAATCGGAGGAGGCGGGGCGGGCGGGCGGAACGACCCGGGGCTGAGAAGATGCTGCTGCCGGGACGGGGGGAACGGGGATGCCTACCGGCGGCGGGGTACCTCCCAAAGGCGGCGTACCCCCTAAAGGCGGGGGTACGGGAACGGAGGGGGATGCTTCAACGATACGGATCGGCGCACCGCATTTGTAACAGAAACGCGCGTCGGGCTGGTTCGCGGCCCCGCAGGATGTGCAAAAGATGTGATCGGCTGGCATGACTTCCTCCCTGCAATGTGAATAATGAAAATTTTATACGAGGCGGCGCGGACTGGCAAGCGAAAAAGGGCGGGAGAATCGCGGGGATTCGTTATTCGTTCTAAAAATGGGAACGATTGTAAAACGAATCACGCCTCCGGGGCGTCACGGGTATCGAGGTCGGAAAGGTCGACGATGGGCTCGAGTTTCTTGCGCATGTGTTCGACCAGGCTGATGACATCGGTGCGCCGGGTGACTTTCATATCGGGCGGCAAGGGGGGAAGGGGGAGGGTAACCACGAAATACACGAAAGGGGGAAAGAAGAAAAAATCCCTCACCCCCTGGCCCCTCTCCCATTTTGGGAGAGAGGAAACGAGAAACCACGGATGTTACTGAATGTTCTGGAAGGTAAAAGAGTAAAACGAAATCAACGAAATTAGCGAAAGGAGCGAAATTTTGGAAATTGGTTTTAGGGAGAGGGGGAGGTTAACCACGAAATACACGAAAGGCACGAAAGGGGAAAGGAAGATACCAATCCCTCACCCCTAACCCTCTCTCTAAATGGGAGAACGAGAAACGAGAAACCACGGGATAAACGAAAGGAAGGAAAAGGGGTTGAGAAGCAATCAAACCCGATCACGCAGGAATTCGGGGGCTAATGGTGAAGACGTGAACAGTATATCCGTGCCGGACCCTGCCGGGAAGTTGTGACATTGGAAGAGTGATTGCATGATGGAGCCCCGCTGATCTACTAGAGCGGAAAGAATGACTGGAGAATTATATTAAGAGAAGAGCGGAGGGCTCGACCCCGACAACCTCCAGTTGAATATTACCAGGGATTGTGATATAATCACCAAAAGTTTTGGTTATATAACCAAAAGAATTGGTGATTAAGATGATTGAAGTCATACTCGGTTCAGAATTTGCGGAGAAGACATTGATGTTTTTACTTGTCAGGGGGAAAGGCTATGCTTCAGAGATGGCTGCTTTTTACGAAGCGGATCTGAATACTTTTCAAAACCAGTTAAAGAAATACGAAGAGGGCGGCGTTTTAATCAGCTTTCTGGAAGGCAGAACAAGGATTTACCAGATGAATCCAAGATATCCTTTTTTGCCTGAATTAAAAGCACTGCTTGAAAAGGCGTTTGGTTTTTATCCCGATGAACTGGCTGAAAAACTAAAAATGAACCGCCGGCGTCCGCGGAGAACTGGAAAGCCCCTATGATAACAATCCCTGAAATGACCAAGATCGAATTAACCGCATATGTTCAATCCAAACTTGAAGAGAACGGTATCCATGCGGTTCTTTCAGGGGGAACGGCAGTTTCGTATTTTACTGAAAACCGCTACAGCTCTTACGACATCGATTTGGTCAATCAATATTCAGTCAGCCGGAAGAAGATACAATTCGTCATGGAACGGCTGGGGTTCCTGGAGACAGGACGCTACTTCACGTACCCCGAGACACAATTTTTTATTGAATTCCCGCCGGGACCGGTGACAGTGGGAGTGGAACCGGTGCGAAAAATTGAAGTTATCGAAATGCATACCGGTGTATTGCATATCATTTCTTCCACCGATTCGGTTAAAGACAGGCTTGCGGCTTATTATCACTGGGGAGACGAACAATGCCTCTACCAGGCGGCATTGATCCGCCAGGCAACGGCGATCGATCTGGATGAAGTTCAGAGATGGTCAAAAAAAGAAGGCAAGGAGAAGGAATTTCAGGTATTTTTGGGTTATAAGGTTTAGGGGGTGGAGGGGGAGGTTAACCACGAAATACACGAAAGGCACGGAAAGGGGGAAATGGTTTTTTATTTGTTAGGTGGAATCACGATAGCTAACAATGCGTGCAGATAGCGTTCAAAGAGCATCGCTCGCATGAAGCAAGAACGAATCAGGAGGAAGGGGGATAGAAAGGAACGAGTGACATATTATAGAACAATAATTCCGTTTTATTGATGAAAAAAGCATTGGACTGTAATATGGTCTCAATTTTTTCTAATAATCACAATATTTTCAGGGCAATTTATTTGTCATTCATATTAAGATCTGGTGAGTGATTAACACAATATTTTGTAACTAAGAAAATCAAACATGCGATAGAATAACTACATGAGTGAAAAGCAATGTGTAATTTATTCAATTAGTCCTTCAACTCCTGCAAGGGTACATGATCCTTCAAGTCAATATTCGATCGATCAATTTCAAATACCGTTATTTACGCAAAGCGGAGAGCCCAATCAAATATTACCAAATCAGTATCACAACTCCATCATTAATGGAGATTGTGAAGAGGTCTTAAAAGCATTCCCTGAAAATTCGGTAGATCTAATTTTTACTTCACCTCCTTATGCAGACCAAAGATCTTCCACTTATGGTGGAATTAAACCAGAAATGTATAATAATTGGTTTTTGCCTAAAGCCGATCAATTTAAACGAATCCTGAAACCTTCAGGTTCATTTGTTCTTAATATTAAAGAGCGTGTAGTTGATGGTGAGAGGCATACATATGTCTTAGAGCTAATCATCGAGATGAAGAAACGTGGTTGGCTTTGGACAGAAGAATATATGTGGCATAAAAAGAATAGTCACCCTGGAAAATGGCCAAATAGATTTCGCGATAGTTGGGAACGTCTCTTACATTTCACAAAACAAAAGAATTTTTCTATGTATCAAGATGCTGTTATGGTACCTGTTGGGGATTGGGCAAATGATCGCCTTAAGAAATTATCAGAAACCGATAAGCGGCGAGATAATTCACGAGTAGGTAGCGGGTTTGGAAAGAATATTAGCAATTGGGTTGGTAGGGAAATGGTATATCCAAGCAATGTTTTGCATATGGCGACTGAGTGTTATAACAAACAACATTCAGCAGTATTTCCTGTTGCTTTACCAGAATGGTTCATTAAACTATTTACAAAACCGGGGGATGTCGTTTTAGACCCGTTCAATGGATCTGGGACAACTTGCTTAGCCGCAGCTAGATTAAATAGAGAATATATTGGGATAGACCTCAATCAAGAGTATTGCGAAATTGCCTTATCACGAATTCAAACCGAACTAACACAGAAGAAGGGGATTGGAACCAATGGAGCCGTTGAATTTAGACGAAGTTGAAGCTTATGTAAATGAGAACATTATTGGCTTTCATAATCACCGCTTGGACTTAATTTCATCGATGAAGTTGAGTAAGCTGATTAAGAAGAATCCGTATTTATTCCGCGCAAAGAATATGACAAAGGCTTCACAGCTTGTCGATGATATGATGCAAGCATTTCTTTCATCATCTGAGGAACAGCTTTTTGGTCAGTTTCTAGAGAGATTAGCCACTTATGTTGCTCAGAAAACAACTGGCGGTGTAAAATCATCTTCTGAAGGAATTGATTTGGAGTTTTCTGATAATGGAGTGAGATATGTAGTAAGCATAAAATCAGGTCCAAACTGGGGGAATGCTGCACAACACAAAAAACAAGGTCAAGATTTTCAAAAAGCAATTAACACCATAAAACAGGCCAATCAAAAAATGAACGTAGATGCTGTGTTGGGTATTTGCTATGGTAAAACAAAAACATCTCGTGTAAAAAATTGGGGTTACTTAAAACTTGTAGGACAAAACTTTTGGACCTTTATTTCTCACAACAAAGATCTATATATAAAGATTGTTGATCCGCTTGGGTATAAAGCGAAAGAACATAATGATGCTTTTTGTCAAAAGGCCAGCGAGGTAGCAAATATATTTACAAAAGAATTTATAGATTTGTATTGTGAATTGAATGGAGCGATTAACTGGGAAAAATTGATAAAAGCCAATTCCGAGAACTATGATCTTTCAGCACATGGGTTGGATTAATTTCAATGAGGTCTTGACAAAATAGAAAACAAATTCTATAATAAGAGCCTGAATTTCAGGCTCTTTTCTTCTCATCATGTCATAAATGTCATTCGTTTTTATTCGTTTCTTTGAAACGAATCATAAAGAGTTCTATCTAACCAAAAGGGGCGGCCTATTGGCCGCCCCAAAGATTCTCGAATAACGATTCTCTACTTTCAGATTCTTACAATCCCGCTGCTTTCCTCAGCGCTTCCGCCTTGTTCGTGCGTTCCCACACCTCTCGCAAAAAGCGCTCGGGTGTGCAAAAACCGCGAGGTGAACTCCGGCTGTTCTACAATCCAGCTGCATTCCTTAATAATTCTGCCTTGTCAATTCTTTCCCAAGTGAATTCTTTAAGCTCGCGGCCGAAGTGGCCGTAATTGGACGTCTTGCGGTAGATGGGGCGGCGCAGGTCGAGGTCGCGGATGATGGCGCCGGGGCGCAGGTCGAAGTGTTCGCTCACCAGGCGGGCGATCTTCTCGTCAGCGATCTTGCCGGTGCCGAAGGTCTCGACGTTGATGGAAAGCGGGCGGGCGACACCGATGGCGTAGGCCACCTGGATCTCGCAGCGGTCAGCCAGTCCGGCGGCCACCACGTTCTTGGCAGCCCAGCGCGCAGCGTACGCCGCGGAGCGGTCCACCTTTGTGGGGTCCTTGCCGCTGAAGGCGCCGCCGCCGTGGCGGCCCATGCCGCCGTAGGTATCGACGATGATCTTGCGGCCGGTGACACCGGCGTCTCCCATAGGTCCGCCGATGACGAAGCGGCCGGTGGGGTTGACGTAAATCTTGGGATTGCCGTCGAGCAGGTCTTCGGGGATGACGGGATGGATGACGTGTTCGATGACGGATTCGGTGATCTCGGCGTGGTTGACTTCGGGGGCGTGCTGGGTGCTGATGAGCACGGTGTCGACCTTGACGGGCTTGCCGTAGGCGTACTCGATGGTCACCTGGCTCTTGCCGTCGGGACGCAGCCAGGGGAGGGTGCCGTTCTTGCGCACTTCCGCCAGGCGGCGGGTGAGCTTGTGCGCCAGGTAGATGGGCATGGGCATGAGGGCAGGGGTTTCGTTGCAGGCGTAGCCGAACATCATCCCCTGGTCGCCGGCGCCGATGCCGTTGAGTTCCTCTTCGGTCACCTCTCCGCCCTTGGCCTCGAGGGATTTATCGACGCCCATGGCGATGTCGCCGGACTGGGCGGAAATGGCGGAAAGGATGCCGCAGGTGTTGCCGTCGAAGCCTTTTTCGCTGGAGTCGTAGCCGATGTCCTTGATCACCTCGCGGGCGAGGACGTCGAAGTTAACGAATGCGGAGGTGGTGATTTCTCCGAGGAGGACGACGAAACCGGTCTTGGCTGCGGTTTCGCAGGCGACGCGGGAGCGGGGATCCTGCTCGAGGCAGGCGTCGAGGACTGCGTCGCTGATCTGGTCGCAGAGTTTATCGGGATGACCCTCGGTTACCGACTCCGAGGTGAATTTGTAACTTGGGCTTTCCATGAAAGAGCTTGAAGCCATATGGTTGGATCTCCTTTTAAAATAAGGTTGCCCCGGTCCGGTGGTACTCGAGGGGCAACATACATATCGGCTGCCCTCCTATCTTCCAGATCCTCTGTCGGAATTGGCACCATGTCGCAGTTTCCTGTTCCTGGTTGCCGAGGCTTCATCGGGCCGGTCCCTCCGCCTCTCTGGATAGAAGTGCCGTTTGGGGCTATTTGATTGGTGAAAGTTTATCATTATTGGGACAAGCTGTCAAACGTCCAAGGTCATAACAGGAATGGGAAAATGGTCATATTTGAGGGGGAAAAGATGAACAAGAAAAGAGCTTAAAAGATAAACACGAAATACATGAAAGGGACGAAAAACACGAAAAGAGTTTTGGACAAAAAAAGAATAAAGCGAAATACACGAAAGGGACGAAAGGAACGAAAAAAGCCCTTTTTGTAAAAGGACTTTTAGTTTGTTTTGTGTATTTCGTGGTTTTCGCTTTACTCTTTTATTAAGAAGAGAGCCTTTTGTGAAAAAGGCTCTCAATCTGGAGAGGAGAGGACGGCAGAATCGATCTGCAAGAACCTCTCTGGGGATGTGGTCAGAGGATCATTTGGGACAGTCGGCGGGTGCGGACATCAGGCCGGTAACGTGCAGGATCTCGTGCGCTTTGCGGCTGCCGGCTTCTCCGAGGAATTCTTCGTAAAGGGCCTGGATGGCGGGGTTCTGGTGCGATTTGCGCACCCGGGAGTTGCGGTCGATCTGGTAGAGACCGTGCATGCGCTTCTCGATGATCTCGTCGCGCTCCTCGGCGTAGGGCTGGCCGCCGCCGTTGACGCACCCGCCCGGACAGGCCATGATCTCGATCACGTCGTATCTTTCTTCGCGGCGCTGAATCTTTTCGAGCACCTTGCGGGCATTGCCCAGACCTGAAACAGCGGCCACCCGCACGGTCCTTTCGCCGACCTGGACCTCTGCTTCACGGATGCCGGCCATACCGCGCACGGCAGTGAAGTTCACATCTTCCAACTCGTGGCCGGTCATCCTGGCGTAGACCGTGCGCAGCGCGGCTTCGAGCACGCCGCCCGAACCGCCGAAGATGACGCCCGCGCCGGAAGAGAATCCTAGCGGATTGTCGAAATCTTCATCCTGGATGTGGTTCAAATTTATTGAACCTTCCTTGAGCATTTTGGCGATCTCGCGGGTGGTGAGCACATAGTCCACGTCGCGGATGCCGTAGGTTTCTTCAGAGGGCAGCGCGGCCTCGTATTTCTTGGCGATGCAGGGCATGACGGAGACCACCACGACATCCTTCGGATCGATGCCCATTTTCTGAGCGTAATAGGTTTTGACGACCGCACCCGTCATCTGCTGCGGAGATTTACAGGTGGAGGCGATATATTTCAAGTCTGGGAACTGGTGTTCGAGGAAGTTGATCCATCCGGGGCAGCAGGAGGTGAGGATGGGCAGGTCTTCCTGGCCGTCCTCGATGCGCTCGATGATCTCCCTGGATTCCTCGATGATGGTCAGGTCCGCGCCGAAAGTGGTGTCGAAAACGGCGTTGAATCCGAGGCGGCGCAGGCCGGCCACCAGCTTGCCCGTAACGGGCAGACCAGGCTCCATGCCGAATTCCTCTCCGATGGCCACGCGTACCGCGGGTGCAACCTGGACGACTACGTGCTTTTTGGGATTGAACAGGGCTTCCCAGGTCTCCTTGATGTAGCCGACGCCGGTGAGGGCGGCGGTGGGGCAGACGCTGACACACTGCCCGCAATAGACGCAGGCAGAAGTGGCGATGGGGTTCATCTCTGCCGGGGCGACCACGGTGTTGAAACCGCGGCCAAAGGCGGTTAGAGCGCCTACCGTTTGGACCTCGTTGCACATGGTTTCGCAGCGGCGGCACATGATGCACTTATTGGGGTCGCGCTTGAGGGCACCGCTGGAACGGTCAATGGGATGCTCGGAGCGTTCACCCGTGTAGCGCTGGGTGTTGATGCCAAACTCCCACACCAGCTTCTGCAATTCGCAGTCCGTGGATTTGGCGCACACCAGGCATTCGAAGGGATGGTTGGAGATGATCAATTCCAGGTTCTTGCGGCGGGATGCGAGCACGCGCTTGGAATTGGTGATCACTTTCATGCCTTCGCTAACGGGGGTGGCGCAGGATGGGGCCAGGTTTCGGCGGCCTTCCACTTCGACCACGCAGATGCGGCAGGAAGCCACTTTGTTGAGATACTTGATCTTTTCCAGATTCAGATAGCAGAGAGTCGGAAGATCGAGGTTCAGTTTTCGCGCGGCATCCAGGATGGTGGTTCCTTCAGGAACGCTTACCGGTTGTCCATCAATGGTCAGGTTAATCATGTCTTTGCTCCTTATTCTCGAACCACAGCGCCAAATTTGCAGCGAGTCATGCATGCACCGCACTTGATACATTTGGATTGGTCGATGGTATGAACTTGTTTGACGGTGCCGGAGATGCAGCTGACGGGGCATCCGCGGGCACAGGAAGTACAGCCGATACATTTTTCGGGCAGAATCTTGTAATGCATCAGTTTCTGGCAAACACCGGCCGGGCAGCGTTTTTCTTTTACATGCGCTTCATATTCATCGAGGAAATACTTGAGCGTGCTCAGCACCGGGTTGGGGGCCGTCTGACCCAATCCGCAGAGGGAAGTATCGATGATCGTTTCGGACAGGGAGCGCAGCTCATCCAGGTCGGCCTCAGTTCCGCGGCCTTCGGTGATGCCGGTGAGGATCTCGAGCATGCGCTTGTTGCCGATGCGGCAGGGAACACAGCGTCCGCAGGATTCTTCGACAATGAATTCCATGTAGAAGCGGGCGATGTTGACCATGCAGTCGTGTTCACTCATGATGATCATTCCGCCGGAGCCCATCATCGATCCGATGGACTGGAGGGATTCGTAGTCAATAGGAGTGTCGAGGTATTGTTTCGGGATGCATCCGCCGGAAGGGCCGCCGGTCTGCGCCGATTTGAACTCGGCACCGTCCTTAATGCCGCCGCCGATATCATAGATGATCTCACGCAGCGTGGTGCCCATGGGCACTTCCACCAGGCCTACGTTGTTCACCTTGCCAGCCAGGGCGAAGACCTTTGTGCCCTTCGAGGTTTTGGTGCCAATGGAGTTGAACCATTGCGCGCCGCGCTGGAAGATGACCGGGATGTTGGCGAGCGTTTCAACGTTATTTACGATGGTCGGTTTTGCCCAGAGGCCGTTTTCAGCGGGGAAGGGAGGTTTGGTGGCAGGTTCGCCGCGCAATCCCTGCAGGGAGTGGATGAGCGCGGTTTCTTCGCCGCACACGAACGCACCCGCACCCAGGCGAATGGCTATATCGAAATTGAAGCCGGTGCCAAGGATGTCTCTGCCGAGCAGTCCGTTGGCGCGCGCCTGCTGGATGGCGATCTCAAGGCGTTTGACGGCCAGCGGGTATTCCGCGCGGATGTAGACGTAGCCCTGCTGCGCACCGATGGCGTATCCGGCGATCATCATGCCCTCGATCACGCTGTGAGAGTCGCCTTCCATGATGGAGCGGTCCATGAACGCACCGGGATCGCCTTCGTCCGCATTACAGATCACGAACTTTTCTTCACTGGCGTATTTGCTGGCGAATTCCCATTTCCTGCCTGTGGAAAAACCGGCACCGCCGCGTCCGCGTAGGCCGGAGGCGATCATTTCCGCGATCACCTGCTGTGGGGTCATCTGCGTGAGTACTTTTGCCAGCGACTGGTATCCGCCGGAGGCGATGTATTCTTCAATCTTCTCCGGGTTGATCAGACCGCAGTTGCGCAGTGCAATGCGCTGCTGAAGTTTGTAAAAGGAAATATCTTCGGCGGTTTCCATCTTCTCTTTGAGGATGGGATCTTCGTACAGGAGACGTTTCACTTTATGACCGTTCAGGATGTGCTGATCAAAAATCTCACTGGCGTCTTCGGGTTTTACCTGCACATAAAAAACGTTATCCGGAAATACCTTTACGATCGGGCCTTTTTCGCAAAAACCAAAGCAGCCGGAGATCGAACAAACCACTTTACCGTCCAGGCCATTCTTGTGAATCAAAGCCTGGAAGTTTTCTACGATCATCTCACTTTCAGAGGCATGGCAGCCAGTGCCCCCGCAGACCAGGATCATGCGGGTATCGTCATCGACTACTGTTCCAAGGCGAGTGCTTAATAATTGCTTGTACTGTTCATAGACGCTTGCCAGCTGTTCACCGGTTCGTATCTCAGGCATGTGCGGCCTCCTTTACATCTTTGTCTTCTTCGATAAAAAACTTTTCAAGAATTTCGCGTACGTCGCCCGGCTTTACCTTGCCGTAGACTTTATGGTTGATGGTGACCACAGGAGCAAGGCCGCAGGCTCCCACGCAGCGCAGGCTTTCGATGGAGAATTTGCCATCCGCTGTGACCTGCCCGGATCTGATGCCGAGCACCTGTTCAAACTCCTGCAGCACTTTGTTGGCCCCATTGACGTAGCAGGCAGTGCCCAGGCAAACGTTTACCTGAATCTTGCCCTTGGGGGTGGTGGTGAAGAAATTGTAGAAACTGATCACACCGGAAACATCTGCATGGGGGATGGAGTATTTTTTGGCAATGTGCAGCTGAACAACCTCTGGAAGGTATCCAAAGATTTCCTGAGCGCGGTGAAGGGTCATGATCAGGGTATCTTTTCGGCGCGGGTCATCGGGATCGATCTGAAGACCTTCGATATATTGATCCAATTCTTTGAATTGGGGGTGATTCTGCTCCACACAGGGAGAATGATTGGGGGTGTTGGTCATAAAAGCTCCTTTTTAGGTTAATCAACTAGCAATTGAAGACCCTATTGCTTGAGGGTGAAAAACACTCTCAGAGAACAGGGATTGAAAATGCTGTACACTCAGGTTTGCCGGGAATGAGAGGTGATTTGCCTTGAAGAAAAGCACCGATTGCGCCAACAGGGGAATTTCTTCAAGGTTATGAGTGGTAAAAATCGCCGTCATCTGAGGATTCGTCTCTTTGATGTGATTGATGATGGCTGTTTTAGAAACCGGACCAATGGAATGAAACGGTTCGTCCATCAGCACGAATGCCGGCCGGCCAAGCAGTCCGCGGATGAGAGCAGTTTTTTGCTTCATTCCGCCTGACAACTGATAGGGATATTGATCCGTGCAGTGTGTGAGTTCGCATACTTCCAACCACTGCTGATATTCCCGTTTCATTTCAGCGGAAGGTGAAATCTGATGAAGCCGGAATGGAAGCCAAATGTTTTCTTCAACGGTCAGATAGGGGAAAAGACGCGGTTCCTGAAAAATGATCACCGGTTTTGGTCCACGTAAATTGATGTTTCCGCTGGTTGGGGGTTCCAGCCCCGCCAGGATTCTGATCAATGTTGTCTTGCCAGAACCTGACGGCGCGAAAAGTGCCACCCGATTCCCGCTTCGGATTTCAAAGGAAAGACAGCGGATCACCTGATGTGAACCGAATTCTTTACACAGATTATTTACTTCAAGGATCAAATCATCTTTCATGATCACTCCGGAAAATAGTACTTGCGCAGAAATGTGGAGAAGACGGATGATTGAAGCGCTTGAAACAAAAGGGTAAAGAGCATCAAAACGAGGAGGTAGAAGAACACCTCTTTCATGTTGAACATGATTCGTGCATGGTTGAGCAAATATCCAAGGCCGTCTTGAGAGCCGATGAATTCGCCCAGAACCACCACTTTCACCGCCATGCTCATTCCGAGGCTCAGGTTGCTTTGCAGAACAGGAATCAGCGCGGGAATGTAGCTCAAACGGGCTACCTGCCAACGGGAACACTGGAGTGTTTTCAAGTATTCTTCCTGCGCGATGTTTCTTTTTGCCATCCCGTTGATCGTGTTGATTGCCAGGGTGGGAAGGGTCAAGACGGCAACCAGCAGGATCGGAGTGGAACTGCCGATACCGAACATCAGCAGGAAGACCACGCCAAGGATCGTTCCTGGAACCACCTGCAACGCGACCATCAAAGAATTTACCGGTTTCGTAATTTTCATGACGGCTGCTGCCACACCGGAGAGTGTGCCGATGCCAAAGGCAATCAGGAAGCCGGCGATGATGCGGCAGGCAGTGATCCAGAGATGATGTGCAAAATCAACGGTCAATAATGCAGATATGCCGGTTACGACCGCTGCGGGCGAGGGGATGATATAGGAGGGATAAAAAAGGGAGACTCCTTCCCACACCGCTATGATCAGCAGAACGCCAAATGCCTCATTGAGCAGTGATGAAATAAAAATCCGCGAAGGTTTCATCGAGCGGCTTTCCAATCGTCTGGTAATAATTTTCAACAGCGGATTGCATTTGCTCACCACTCATAAAGAAGTAACGAGTGCGAGACAGGGCTTTGGCGAGTTTTTCAGCAGGCAACTTGTAATTGCTTTGAACCTCGGTGAGGGCTGCTTCAGGCTCTTGCTGTACGTATTCAACCGCTTCAGAAAGCGCTTGATTGAATGCGTTGATCATTTCGCTGTTGGCAGCAGTCCAGTCCGGGCGGGCAAAAACGGCTACCTGCGGATACCCCTGAGTGCTGCCGGTTTCCTTGTTCCATTCGTCAAACAAATCGAGTGATACATAGATATTCGGCTGGCCTTCGACGAGGGCAACATTTGGTTCTGGCAGTATCACAGCCGCCGCAGTTCCCTGTTTGAGCAGTTCTATGGAAGATTCGAAAGGTGAATATACCGGTTTTACGTCAGTTTTCCAGTTCAAGCCTTGCTTTTCGACCAGGAACTGCATCACCTGTTCGATGGGAGACCCTTCAAAGGGAACATAAACGGATTCACCTTTGAGTTCAGAGAGACTGGTGACCTGTTTTCCGTAAGTTACCAGGTAGGAAAGGCCGGAAACATATGAGGAGATCATTTGCACGGGAGCGCCGTTTGAATAGAGGTCCACTCCCACTGACAGGCCGGTCACTAGGATATCCACTTCTCCTCTCAGGAAAAGAGTGTTCGCCTGGGACTGGTTGGTATAAAGCTGGAGTTCCGCGTTTTCCAATTTGCGGGCAGCAAGGATGACAGGAATTGAGGATGAAGAAGCCGGTGCGTAAATGACTAGTTGTTCATCGAGGGGAACGTCGGACACTAAATTATCGTTTTCCTCGGTTGGAGAAACCAAGGCTGTGGTTGAGTCCTGTTGGATCGTTGAATCTTGAATTTTGGAACAACTGCTGAGTAATCCGAACGTTAATCCAACTAACAATAAAACTACCAATATTTTCCGTTGCATTCGATTTCACCATGTTTGATCTACTAATAAGGTCGAGCCAATCAAGAAGATTATGAGAATCAAGCTTCTGAAAAAGGCGTGGAACAGGGTTGCCGCTTCCCCTCCTGTAGTGACGTCCACAGGAGGGGGCCGGCACGGCTACTAATAAAACTTCTGCACTACCATTAAGAACAAGTCGCTTTCAGTGATGATCCCAACCACTTTTTTCTCATCATCCACCACTGGAAGGACATGTATTTTATGTTCAAGCATCAACCTGGCTGCGACATTAATCTCTGCATTTGGTGAGATTGTGTATACGGGTGAAGTCATTAATTTCTCAACATCCTGGGTGAGGATCTTGAGGGAAAGTTCCTGGTTGTTGCGGGATACCATGCGGGAGGGATCGCTGCTCATTAAATCTGTGCGCGTCACAATACCCACGAGCTGGCCATCCTCGATGACTGGCAGGCTGCGGATGCGTTTCGTCCCCATCAGACGGTGTGCTTCCAGGAGACTGGTCGATTTTTCAATCGAGACAACTTCGTCAGTCATGTAATTCTTGATATAGATTGTTTTTCTTAACTCTTCATATGCGTCGAGTAAGAAGCGCAAGATGTCAGAATTGGTGAGGATGCCCACCAGCCGGTTGTTTTCTACCACGGGCAGGGCGGTGATTTTGTTCTCAAGCATAATTCGGGCTGCTTTGGGTACATTTGAATCAGGCAAAATGGTCAATGGTTTTAGTGTCATCACGCTTCCGACCTTTTCATCTTCCAGGTCGGCGTTGATGTGCCACGATTCTTCTCCGAGAATGGAAAGATCCAGGCGCAACAAACCACGGCGGGTGATGATTCCCACTAATCTATTGTCTTTTACCACGGGCAGTGCGCGGATTTTGTTATCTGCGATTATTTTTCTTGCTTCAGAAAGAGGCGTTTCTTCCGTTACTGTGATCACAGGAGTGGACATCCAGCTTTTTACTAGTTGATTACTCATTTGGGTTTCTCCATCAGTTTATGAAAATGAGTTTGGATCATTGTTTCAAGTAGAGTTTACGCTCTACTCCCATCCGATGCATCGGGAGAAAAGTTGATTTCTTACTGGTCAAATAGTTCAAACGGATCTCATCATTAATGATGAGATCCGTACACCTTTTGGATGAATCAATTGGGGGATTGCTAGAGAGAGGTGGTTTAGGAGGACTGGAGAGAAGAGCCGTCCTGATCATCCATTTGCGGGATGACTCCTGCCCGCATGGCGTAAACCACTGCCTGCGTCCGGCTGGAAACTTCCAACTTGGAAAGAATTCGGCTCACGTGCGAATGAACGGTAGCGGCGCTCAAGACCATCATTTTCGCAATCTCCTGATTGCTGTACCCTTTTGCCATGTATCTTAGCACGTCCAACTCACGTTCTGTGAGTTTGTTGATCAGGCCTTCGCGTTCATCAGTGGTGGTGATTTGCTTCAGCACTTGTCCGATAATGGAAGGATGCAACCAGGCTTCGCCCCTGGCAACCGTGCGAATAGCTTGAAGGAGGTCTGGTTCGCTGGCATCTTTAAATACGAAGCCAATCGCGCCGGCATTGAGTGCTGCCATGACTTTGTCACTGGTGTTCACACCAGAGAAAATTAGAATGTTAATGGAAGGATTAATTTTCTTGATTGTTCTTGAGGCTTCGATACCATCCATTTCAGGCATGTTCAGGTTCATCAGGATAACCTGCGGTTTTTGAGCAATAGCCAACTCGATGGCTTTTTTGCCGTTGTTAGCCACCCCTACGACTTCGATATCCTCATGATTTTTGAGCATAGAAACCAGGCCGCTCAGGACGACCGGATAATCATCGACAATTAGCAAACGAATCATTGAATCCATACAAATCTCTGTCACTCTCGTTCAGATTCTATCCATAAGAATCGTACGTAATATCTATGGTTATTTTTTTTACCAACTTTACCATCCTTGAAGGGATGTGGTTACCGTAGAACTGAATTAACTTTAACATAGTTTCTTTGATTTGCGCCATATTCATATTTCATGTCATTGGCAGCGGTTTCTTTTTTGGAGAAGGCGGAATAGATTAACACGAAAGAAACGAAAGGAACGAAAAGGCTTATAAGAATAACACGAAATACACGAAAGGGACGAAAAAGAGCCCTTTATTATTTGGAGCTTTCGTGTATTTCGCGATTTTCGCTTGGTTCGTTTTATTCTATTGATTTGGGCTTAAAAGATTGACACGAAAGGGACGAAAGGAACGAAAAGAACGAAAAAAGGCTTTTAGTAAAAGATCTGTTTGAGTATTACGCTGATTTCGCATTTTTCGCTTAAATCTTTAACACGAAATATACGAAAGGGGCGAAACACTCGAAAAAGACTTTTGGAAAAGATTATTACGGATATTTCGCGTTTTTTTCTTTTTGCATTTTCCGAGGTCAGGGGAACAAATGGAGGAGGAATGGTGTTTAATGATTAAGGAGGGCGTGATGAACCTGGGGTTGAGGTTTGGGGTTGTGCTGCTGGCTTACGCGCTGGGATCCATTCCGACGGCGCTGATCTATTCGAAGCTGCGCCGCCGAGCTGATATCCGCACGCTGGGGGACGGCAATATGGGGGCGCGCAATACCAAGCGTCAATTTGGTTTTTATGCCGGAGTTCTTGTGGGGAGTGCAGACATTCTCAAAGGTACACTGGCGGTATTTCTGGCTGTTCTGCTGCATCTTCCGCTGGAGTGGCAGCTGCTGGCGGGCGCGGCAGCCATCCTGGGGCATGATTTTCCGATTTTCGCCGGGTTCAAGGGCGGACAGGGTTTCGCGACTACCAGCGGGGTGTTCCTGGCGCTGTTCCCGATCCCTGCGCTGATCGGCTTCGTGATTTACGCTTTTCTTTATCTACTGTTCCGTAATTCTGATCTGTCAGCAGTGTTCGCCATGAGCCAGCTGGCGCTGCATGCTGTTCTGGACCGGGAACCGGTGATCTCGCTGGTGTTCATTGTGCTTGTGCTGTTGTTCATCCCGTTCAAGAAATGGCTGGATCAACCGCGGCGTGAAGCGATTGAGGAGAAAAAGGATAAAGGGGATCAGCGGAACCTGAGAAACATGGAAGGTAAGGATTGAAAAGAAGGGGGGAAGAGCTTAAAAGATTAACACGAAATAAACGAAAGGGACGAAAAACACGAAAAAGACTTTGGAACAAAAAGAATAAAGCGAAATAATCGAAAGGGACGAAAAGAACGAAAAAAGCTTTAAAACTAAAAAAGGCTTTTAGGTAAAGAACTTTTCGAGTATTTCGTGATTTTGGTTTGGTTCGTTTTATTCTTTTGACCTTGGTGGAAAAGATTAACGCGATATAAACGAAAGGGACGAAAGACACGAAAAGGGCTATTAGGTTAAGAACTGTTTCGCATATTTTGCGGATTTCGTCTGGTTCGTTTTATTCTTTTAATTTAGTTGTTTTCGCTCGGTTCGTTTTAATCTTTTTGTGAATGATTATTCACGCTTGATGGTGAAGGTATCGAAGTCGCGGGCGACGGAGGTATTCTCGAATACGGACTGGGCTTCGGTGAGCACGTCCTTGTCGCGGTAGCGGCGGCTGAGGTGGGTGAGGATCAGCTTTCCGGCACCGACCTGTTTGGCAAATTCCGCGGCCTGGCGAGCGGTGAGATGTGCGAACTGCCTGGCCATGTCCTTTTCTTCATCGAGATACGTGGCTTCCATCACGATACCGTCCACGCCCTGCAATAAATTCACAAGGCTGTCCGTTTCGCCCAGGTCGCCAATGGCGGCCATGCGCGTGCCGGGGCGGAACTCGCCCAGCATCATCTCGGGGGTGATCACTCGTCCGCTGTCGAGGGTAACTGACTCGCCCTTTACCAGCTTTCCGCGCAGGGGACCGGGGGGAATGCCGAGCTCATCGGCCTTCTCAGCCAGGAAAGGCCTACGGCCTTTTTCCTCGAAGAGATAGCCGTAGCAATCAGCGCCACGGTGGCTGACAGGGAAGGCGGTGACCATAAAATCAGGAGCGTCGAAAATGACCCCCGGCTGCACTTCGATCAGTGAAACGGGCATGGCGGGTTTGGCTCCGCGCAGCACCACGCCGTAGATCAGATCACTGACGCGTTCCAGGGCGCTGGCACCGCCGTAGATTTCCAGGCTGTCGATACTCTCCCAGCGCATGAAGGTGGAGAGCAGACCGCCCAAGCCGAGGATGTGGTCGAGGTGTCCGTGGGTGATGAGAATGCGGTTGAGGCGTTTGAACCCGATGCCCGATTGTAGGATCTGGCGCTGGGTGCCCTCTCCGCAGTCCACAAGGAAGCGGAATTCGTCATGTTGAACCAGGTAGGCGGGCAAGTTGCGTTTGGGTGACGGAGCGGAGGCGGAGGTGCCGAGGAAGGTGATCTCAAACAATGGCGGGTTCCTTTCAGTGTCCATCTATTTTACTCCATCTTATCTGGGTCACCATTCCGGATATTGGTACAAAACTTGCAATAATATGGGATGAACGCGTGAATGAATCGTGTCATGCGGCGCGGTGTAGTGTAAAATGAAGGAAAAGTTTGTGCGGAGGACGGAAATGGAGTTCGAAAGCGTTCTGATCGAAAAACCGGAAGAGATCAATTTCATCCTGGGGCAGTCGCATTTTATCAAGACTGTCGAGGATATGCATGAAATCCTGGTCAGCAGTGTACCCGGCATCAAGTTCGGTCTGGCGTTCTGCGAAGCCTCCGGGGCGTGCCTGGTGCGCTGCAGCGGAACGGACGCGGCGATGATCGAGCTGGCGAAGAAGAACGCCATGCGCATCGGCGCCGGGCACAGCTTCATCCTCTTCCTGGGGGAGGGATTCTTCCCCATTAATGTGCTCAATGCTGTGAAGAACCTTTCCGAAGTATGCAGTATCTTCTGCGCCACTGCCAATCCCGTTGAGATCATCGTGTGCGATACCGGCAAGGGAAGGGGCATCATGGGCGTGGTCGATGGCGAGAAGCCAAAGGGGATCGAAGGGGAAGCCGATGTGAAATGGCGCACGGACTTCCTACGCAAGATAGGATATAAAGCAGGTTGAGGTTTCAACCACAGCCTGATGTTGAAGGAGAGAACATGAAAAAGATCATTCCGGTACTGCTCATTCTCAGCCTGTTTCTGGGCGGGTGCAGCCTGCTGCAGCAGGATTCAGGTAACGAGGTACTCAGCGATGCGGAAATGGCGACGCGCGTAGCGGAGTTGCTAGCCACCATGACCACCCCCACCGAGGAAATCCTCTTCCCGGCCACGCCAACCGTTGGATTGCCGACGGTGCTTCCAACAGTCACAACCCCGGTGGTCGTGACCACAGAGCCGCCAGCAGAATCCACGCCGGAGGGCACGAGCGAACCGGAGACGACAGTGGAACCAGAAGCCACCACCACTCCCGAACCGACGGGTACGGTGGAACCCACCGCCACCCTGCCGGCCGGGGACCCGATCAACAAACTGGGTGAGCCTACCGGTTCCGATCCGATGGACAGCTACCAGAAGTGGGCATGGCCGACTGATTCCGATAAATTCCTTAAAGTTGCGTTTGGCGACGGCTTCCTGCAAATGACCGGACTGACCTCCCTGGCGGGATGGCGCTTGCCGCTCATCACCCAGCAGACCAATACCTATATCGAACTGACCGCCAACTCCGGAAATTGCGAGGGTAAAGATTCCTACGGCATCATTTACCGCGTACCGGTGTTCAAGGAACCCAACCAGGGCTACCTCTACGAAGTCACCTGCGACGGCTACCTGCGGGTCTGGAAGTGGGACGGCAAAGTTGCACCCAACGGTGCAGCAGAGGGCTTGATCAACTGGAAGCAGTCACCCGATCTCAAGACCGGTGCCAACCAGACCAACCGCCTGGGTGTGATGGTTGTAGGCAAGAACATGAAGATCTATGTCAACGGCGTGCTGCAGGGAGAGGCCACGGATTCGTCATTCAGCGCGGGATTCTTCGGCGTATTTGTAAGATCGGTTGCCACTGACGATTACACGGTCAAGTTTGATGAAATGAAGTTCTGGGAAAACCCGGCGTACTAGGGAATATCATAATTATGATGAAGCGGAGCGCGTTACGCGCTCCGCTTTTGCGTCCCTGCGAGAGCTGCGTGAAGCGTGCAGGACGGCATTATCCGGGCTACAATCAGTGGTGGAGGATGATTGGATATGAAAAGCTACCGCAAGGAACTGGTAATGAACGTGCCCACGAGGCGCGCGTTCGTGAACATTACCCAGCAGGTTCAGGCGTGTTTACGCGAGAGCGGTATCCAGGAAGGGCTGTTGCTGGTCAACCCGATGCACATTACGGCATCGGTGTTCATCAATGATGACGAGAGCGGACTGCACCGTGATTACGACGCCTGGCTGGAGAAGGTTGCGCCGCACGACCCGGTGAGCCAGTACCGCCACAACGACACCGGCGAGGACAATGCCGATGCGCATATCAAACGGCAGGTCATGGGGCGCGAGGTGGTGGTGGCGGTCACCGGCGGCCAGCTGGACTTTGGCACCTGGGAGCAGATCTTCTACGGCGAGTTCGACGGCCGCCGTCCGAAACGGGTACTAGTGAAAATCATTGGAGAATGAAAAAAACCGCCTGAGGCGGTTGCGGCATAGGAAAGGGCACTCTTCGGCTGCCTGGCAATCCTGGCTGTTAGATCTCTTACTGAAAAATCAGCTTTAGACCCATAGCTTTGCGCCGCCGGTTTTCACCGGTTTTACCTGTTCGGTCGCCAGTGTTTCATGGCCAATTCTAAAACCAACTTTAGATTCACTGACTTGCTTTACACACTTTCGTATGTATTGCTATTGTCGGTAGTCAGGCTATCGTGGTGCGTCTTTCAGCACCGTAGACCCTTGACTTTGCGTCACCAGCTTTTGCTGGTTTTGCCTTTTCGGAGTGCACATTAAGGATAGCACGCCGTACAGATAGTTTCAATAAATTTGACTATAACCCTTTTGTAATATCAGACTGTTTTCATTAAAATTAAATCAGTTTTCAGTGCTAATTTAAAATCTCTTTGTGGATTACATAAGATGTGAGGTGAAGATTATGAAGATTGCGATTTTAGGGTGGGGATCCCTGACCTGGGATTCGCGCGAGCTGCCTTATGTTGATCCCTGGAAGTCTGACGGACCTGAACTTCCGCTGGAGTTTTCACGTATTTCAAAGGATTGCAGTCTTACACTGGTGATCGATCCGGTTCATGGCAGTCTCTGTCGATCTTTGTACGCTCTGAGTCTGCGGTGTGTTTTATCCGAGGCTGTGGAGGATTTGAGAATCCGCGAAGGAACACATAAGGAGCGTATTGGTCATTACAACCATCGGACGAACGGGTGTTCAATGGACTTTTTCCGAGAGCAGGTTGATCTCAAAGAAATGCTCAGCGGCTGGTGCAGCGGACACGCTATCGACGGCGTTGTTTGGACTGCATTACCCCCAAATTTTGATTATGAAATTAAAGCTGAATTTTCTGTGGAGCGTGCGGTGACATTTCTTAAGAGGTTGCCTAAAACTGCTCAAAAGAATGCCCTGGAATATATCCACAAGGCTCCGGTGCAGATCAATACTCCCCTCCGCCGGCGAGTGGCTCAAGAATGGCCTGAAGTTTAGACGTTTCATTTGTACCAGGATTGAATCCCTTTGCTATAATCAAGTGAATTTATTACCCAAGTATGTCAGAGAGTGTGAATGTCTCATCAAATCTATTATGCGGATAATCTAACTGTTCTCCAGGGGTTGCAGTCCGAATCGGTAGATTTGATCTACATCGATCCGCCGTTCAACACGGGAAAGACTCAGTCGCGGACGCAGATCAAGACCGAACGATCAGAAAACGGAGACCGAACCGGGTTTGCAGGGAACCGTTACGAGACGGTGAAGATCGGTTCCAAAGCATACGGGGACTTGTTTGATGATTTCCTGGCGTTCTTGGAACCGCGCCTGGCGGAAGCTTACCGTGTACTGGCGCCGCACGGAAGCCTGTATTTTCACATCGATTACCGCGAGGTGCATTACTGCAAGGTGCTGCTGGATCAGATCTTCGGTAGGCAGAGTTTTTTGAACGAGATTATCTGGGCGTATGACTACGGGGCGCGTACGCGTCAGAAGTGGCCGCCCAAGCATGACAATATCCTGTGGTATGCCAAGGATGCGCGGCATTACACATTCAATTACGACGCGATCGAGCGCATCCCCTACATGGCACCGGGGCTGGTGGGACCGGAAAAGGCAGCAAAGGGTAAGCTGCCCACCGATACCTGGTGGCATACGATTGTGGCCACCAACGGCAAGGAAAAGACCGGCTATCCCACGCAAAAACCGCTGGGGATCATTCGCCGCATCGTCACCGCGTCTTCTAACCCGGGCGAGACCGTGCTGGACTTCTTCGCCGGCAGCGGCACCACCGGCGCGGCATGCCTGGAACTGGGGCGCAGGTTCATCCTGGTGGACGACAACCTGCAGGCGATGGAAACGATGGTGAAACGCTTTGCCGGGAATTTGGATATCGAATGGATCGGATATGAACCCAAAACCAACGTATGAAGAATTGATGGAAAAGCTGCATAATCTCTCGAACCCGGTCAACGTGGAAGGGCAGCAGCGATTCGGCATTCGCGGGGAGAAGATGCTGGGGGTGTCGGTTTACGATTTGCGCAAACTGGCGCGCGGTATCCGCGATCACGAACTTGCCGGTCAACTGTGGGCGTCGGGCGTGCACGATGCGCGCCTGCTGGCGACCATGGTTGACGAACCCGAAAAAGTTACGCGCGAACAAATGACAAGCTGGACGGAAGACTTCGACTCATGGGATATCTGCGACCAGGCGACGGACAACCTGTTTATTTACGCTGATGGAATCCTGGAACTCATTCCGCAGTGGGCGCAGCGCGAGGAAGAATTCGTACGGCGGGCAGCCTTCGCGACAATGGCGGCCATTGCCTGGCACGGAAAACAGTTTTCGGATGAGGTTATTGCAGGGTTCTTCCCCTTGATCGAGCAGTATGCGGACGATCCGCGCAATTTCGTCAAGAAGGCGGTCAACTGGGCGCTACGCAACATCGGCAAGATGCGCCCGGTGTTGAGGCCGCAGGCAGTAGCCCTCGCACGCCGCCTGATGGAGCGTCCGGAGGCATGCGCGAGGTGGATCGGCAAGGATGCAATGAAGGAATTCGAAACCAAATTTGGACTTCAAATAACGGAGTAAGAATGTCAAAATCACACCACCCTATCACTGAATTTGATGACGACCGCAGTGCCATTCTCATGCCTGATCCGTTTGCCATTGGCGTCGGGACGCTCGTCCCTGCACGCGGCGTGCTGTGCTTTTTCCAGGATGTCATCACTGATCTATGCGAGGAAGGGAAACTGAAGGAAATCGGGCACTTGAGTTCCGAGATCGGGAAGAATCCGGTATATACCTATGGCAACGGTTCAGACGGGGTGACGGTCATCCATCCGGGAGTCGGCGCACCCCTGGCTGCTGCTTTTCTGGAGGAGTTGATCGCCAACGGAGTAACCAAGTTCATTGCATGCGGTGGTGCAGGTGTGCTGGATCGTTCGAGAGAACCCGGGTATCCATTCATTTTGACTTCAGCGGTACGGGATGAAGGAACGTCGTATCATTATCTGCCGCCCTCACGCGAGGTCAAACCTCACCCTGCAGCAGTACAGGCACTGGAAAATGCCTGCCGCGAAATGGAGGTTGAATATGAACTGGGAAAGACCTGGACGACGGATGCCATTTACCGCGAAACGAAGGGAAAGCGAAAGGAAAGAATCGAAGAGGGCTGCCTGGTAGTGGAGATGGAAGCCGCAGCATTCTTTGCCGTGGCGCAATTCCGTGAAATCAAGTTCGGACAGATCGTCTACGGCGGCGACCTGGTTCATCCAGACGGCTGGGACGGGCGCCGATGGCATAAACGCAACGATGACCGGCGGCTGCTGTTCGAACTGGCGGCAAACGCGGCAATGAAGTTATAAGAATAATCTCTCGCAAAGACGCAAAGACCGCAAAGAAATCAGAGGTATCACTTTCAATGACGCAAAGGCCGTAAAAAACAAGAACTATCTCTCGCAAAGACGCAAAGGCCGTAAAAAACAAGAATTATCACTTGCAAAGACGCAAAGGCCGTAAAAAACAAGAACTATCTCTCGCAAAGACGCAAAGACCGCAAAGAAATCAGAGGTATCACTTTCAAAGACGCAAAGGCCGTAAAAAACAAGAATAATCTCTCGCAAAGACGCAAAGGCCGTAAAAAACAAGAACTATCTCTCGCAAAGACGCAAAGATCGCAAAAAAAATCAGAGGTATCACTTTCAATGACGCAAAGGCTGTAAAAAACAAGAATTATCACTTGAAAAGGCGTAAAGACCGCAAAGAAATCAGAGGTAACACTTTCAATGACGCAAAGGCCATAAAAAACAAGAACTATCTCTTGCAAAGACCGCAAAGAAACCAGAATTACCACTCACAAAGACCACAACAAGTCAAACAGGAATCATGATAACCGGGCTCATGGATGACGAGACCCGGTTATGTTTTTTTATACAGTCATTGATTGAATTGTGAGTGGTGTGTTAGCGGAAGAAGGGGATTGGTTTTTATGCCTGGTGGATGCGGCTCAAGGCGCGGACCTGTTCGACGGCATGATAAGAAGAACGGACGAGCGGTGCGCTTTCCACCCAGCGGAAGCCGATCTCCTCTCCGTAATGTTTCAACTCAGCAAACTCGTCGAGGGTGTAGTAGCGTTCGATGGGCAGGTGCTGCCGGCTGGGCTGTAGATACTGTCCGATGGTGAGGATATCGACGCCCCAGCTCTGCAGGTCGCGCATGACGGCTTTTACCTCGTCCATTGTCTCACCCAGTCCAAGCATGATGCCGGATTTGGTGAGCACTTCGGCATCGAGCATCTTGGCGTTGCGCAAAACCGATTCCGACCACTCGTAATGATCCTGGGGCTGGACGCGTTTGAAAAGCGATGGAACAGTTTCCACGTTGTGGTTGAGTATCTCCGGGCGGGCATCCATGACCATTTTCAAGGCTTCGATACTGCCCTTGAAATCGGGGATCAACACCTCAACGGAACAGCCAATTCCAAGCTGGTGGATGCGGCGGATGACCGCGGCAAAGATAGGAGCACCGCCATCGCGGCGCTCGTCGCGGTTGACGGAGGTGATCACGGCATGTTTGAGTTGCATGGCCTTAACCGCCTGCGCCACCCGAGCAGGTTCGAGCCAGTCGAGAGCTTCAGGACGGCCGTGTTTAACATCGCAGAAACGGCATGAACGAGTGCAGACATCCCCCAGCATCAGGAAAGTGGCGGTACCGCTGCCCCAGCATTCACCCATGTTCGGGCAGCCGGCTTCTTCACAAACCGTGTGGAGCTCTTTGCGGCGCATCAGCGTCTGCAGTTGATCGTAAGTCTCACCTGAAGGAGCGCGTACCTTGATCCAATCAGGGCGGCGTTTGGGCCTGGAATCCATTGTTTGGGGGTCAATTCGGTTGCGGGTTGGGGAATCGGTCATGTCAGCTCCTCGCCGAATTATACCGTCGTTTGATGATAAAGATAAAAAAACAGGGAGCGGTGCTCCCTGTTAGTGGTTAAGAGTGTGTGATTTAAGATTCTGTCATCAATTTATAACCAAGACGGTCCACATTCTTGATAATGGGATGTTCGCTGTCAACCTTTTCCATTTCCTGGCGCAGCAGGTAAACGAGGTATTTGAGGCGGTTGCGTACCGGCAGACTGGTCTCGCCCCAGATCTGCATGGTCAGGTCATTGTAGGTAACCACCCTTGGTGCACCTTTGGCAAGCATCAGCAGGACTTCATACATCTTGCCGGTCAATTGAATACGTTTGCCTTTATAGTAAATCTCCTGGGTTTCGAGATCGACAACCAACTCGACATCGGGGAAAACCATGCGCTTCACTTCTTTGTGTACTCCGGAGCGGCGCAGCACAGCACGAGATCTAGCGATCACTTCAGCATTGTTGAAGGGCTTGGTTACGTAATCATCCACGCCCATTTGGAGCGCTTTGACCACGTTTTCTGATTGACCCAGTGCGGAAATCGCGATGACGGGTATATCAGAAAGCCGGTGCAGTTCCTCGAAGGTATCCCAACCGTCCATTTCAGGCATCATCACATCCAAGAGAATCAATGAGGGATTAACTTCGGAGAGTTTCGATAATGCCTCTTTACCGCTGAATGCTCCTGAGACATCAAACCCCTCACGCTGGAAGATATGCTTGAGCAAGACGACAGTATCTGGCTCGTCATCGATGACCAGCACACGCGGCCGGTCCTTTGTTTGTACTTGATCCAGGTCTACACCAGTCAATTCATTTTTGAGATCACCATTAGCCATATTGCCCTGCCTTCTTTATGGACCGGGAGATGCCGGTTGTAAAAATGAAATGAGTTCGACGGATGGAGTGAATATGATGACTTATACATAAAAGTATATGTATAGTAATCTTACAGTATTGTAACAACTAATAAAACAATAATCAAGCAGAATGATTTATTGCGAACCGACCGAAAGCTTATACCCCAGGCGGTCAATATTCTCGATGATGTCATGTTGCGGGTCGATTCTAATGAATTCCTGCCGTAAAAGGTAAACGAGGTATTTCAACCGGTTGCGTACTGCAGGAGTGTTTTCCCCCCAGATCTTGTGTGTCAGATCCGGATAGTTGACCACACGCGGAGCGTTTTTAGCCAGTATGGCCAGAACTTCGAACATCTTTCCGGTCAATTGGATGCGGGTTCCGTGATACTTCACTTCGTAGGATTCGAGGTCGATGATCAAATCAAGCGACGGGAAGGAAAGGGCGTTGATGGTCGCTGAGCGTTCAGAGCGCCGCAGGACGGCGTTAACCCTGGCGATGAGCTCTGCATCGTCGAATGGTTTGGTTACATAATCATCGGCGCCCTTTTGCAGCAGGCGGATGATCTCTTCTTTTTGATTTACTGCAGAAAGAACCACCACCGGAACGTTCATGATCTTGCGAATGGCATCGAAAGTTTCTTCACCGGTCATCCCGGGCATGATAAGATCCAATACCACTAAAGAGGGGGTGATGTTGATCAGTTTGGACAAGGCATCCTTGCCATTTGCAGCGCCGGAAACGTTGTAGCCTTCGTTCATGAAAATGCGCTTCAGGAGGGTGACATTTTCCGGCTCGTCATCGACCACCAGGATGCGCTTTCGTTCGATGGGGTGTATCTCATCCAGATCAATACCTACAGAAGGCAGGGTGGGGAAATTTTCTAGGTTAAGCTTGGTGTCCAGTGACATGTCAACTCCAGGAATTATACAAAGAAGGCATCGGTGAGAGACGTTGTGGAGGTTGTGATTGTTATAGTTTTGGTGAAATTATAGTAAATAAATATACATACCACAGTAATATTATTATAACAAATAGTATAGTGGTTTTCAAGAGATGAGCAATTCCTGACTCATGACCTTTCAACAATGTTATACTGACAGGGAGAGGATGACAAAAATGCTAGTTCTAGTGTCCACACCTATTGGTAATTTAGGCGATATTTCGCAGCGCGCGCTGGCAACACTTGAAGAAGCGGATGTCGTTGTCAGCGAGGATACCCGGAAGACGGGTTTCTTACTTACCCATTTCGGGATCAAAAAGCCACAGATTTCTTTCCGCGAGGATAACGAAAAAAGAGCGCTGCCAAAGGTGATGGAAATTCTGGAGCTGGGAAAGACAGTAGCGCTGGTTACCGACGCAGGCACACCCTCAGTGTCTGATCCTGGATTCATCCTGGTGCGCAGCGCACTGGAGAACAATATCCCGGTCTCAGCAGTACCCGGTCCAACGGCGCTGATCATGGCGCTGGTCCTCTCGGGTCTGCCGGTGCACAGCTTCACCTTCCGCGGATTTCCTCCACGCAAAAGCGGAGCGAGAAAGCGCTGGCTTGAGATCGATCTGGCTTCACCGCATACGCTGATTTTCTACGAAAGCCCTTACCGGCTGATCGATTTCCTGACCGATGCAATGGAAGTCTTCGGCGACCGAAAATGCGCGGTGGCGAACGATCTGACCAAGAAGTTTGAGATGATGTACCGCGGGACGATTACTGAAGTCATGAACGAACTTCAAAAGGAACCGCTGCGCGGCGAGTATTGCGTGGTTATTGCGGGGAATTCAGACTAACCTGTATGTACTATTTTGCAGGCAGAATATTAAATTTAGTATCCCGATCGTAATAATCTTCATTCTCAGTGCGTTTCAATACGCGAACCACCCAATATGTGACGGGGGTCATTATGATCTCGATTGTGCATTTGAAGATGTAGTTGGTGATCGTGAGCGTCCAAAACAGGCTCCAGGGAAACACGCCAGCCAGTGAAGCGATACCGATGAAAATGATGGAATCCACGGCTTCACCCACAAGCGTGCTACCGATTGTGCGCATCCAGAGCCATTTGCCGTTGGTGGCAACTTTCATTTTTGCCAGAACAACCGAGTTCATAAATTCGCCCGCCAGGTAGGCTATCAGGCTTGCCGCGACGATACCGCCCGAGAACACCCCGCCGAGGACCGCATCGAACGCAGCCTGACCCGTCTGAGCCTGCCACGTGGACTCTCCGGGCATGATATGCACCAACCAGAGCACAATTGAGGTCAGGGCAAGGCAGGCGAAACCGGTCCAGATCACTCGACGTGAGCGTTTGAAGCCGTAAACTTCAGTCAACACGTCACCGAAGATATAGCTGATGGGGAAGAGGATGGTTCCGGCGTCAAACGCCAGGGGGATGTTTACGATCGATACTCCCCAATCGATGATCTTTGCGGATGAGGCGATATTGCTAACGATCAGAACGGTCACGAAAAGTGCCATGACCAGATCGAAGTATTTGTACGTACGGTTTTGGATTTCTGACATGCGAGTTCCTGTTTTCTTTTTATTCGGTGACCCTAGTATAATCGAGGAAAGTCAAAAACCGGAGTTGAAATGCACCGTTTTTTTGTCACCCCTGAAGAAGTTCAATCCGAAGAAATCTACTTTTCACCAATCATTTCCAGGCAGATCGCACGGGTACTGCGGCTGAAATGCGGTGAAACAGTGGCTGTTCTCGATAATTCCGGCAGTGAAATGCTGACAGAGATCACCCTGGTGGATGAAATGGGTTGTAAGGGGAAAATCATTCAGCGCAGGTATTGTCCAAACGAGCCGCATACCCGTTTGTTGATGATTCTCGGGCTGACCCAGCGTGAAAAGTTCGAATGGATGCTGCAGAAGTGTACTGAAGTAGGAGCAGCGGCTTTTCTTCCTGTGATTACCAGCCGATCCCTGGTGCAGCATCCAGAGGATGTGCTAGCAAAATATCCGCGGTGGAGAACGATCCTCAAGGAAGCTGCTGAACAAAGCGGGCGAGGTATTATTCCTGACCTCCTTGAACCTGCATCATTCCACGATGTTCTTACAGTAATACCCGCTGGAAACCCTCTTTGCCTGATCCCCTGGGAGGATGAACACCGTACCGGTTTGCGTGATTTGCTGCCTGAGGATGCACCGAAGAAAATTGCTGTATTCATCGGGCCGGAAGGCGGTTTCTCGGCTGCTGAAGTTGAGCAAGCAACCCGGGCAGGATTCAAGCCGGTTACTTTAGGCAAGCGTATTTTACGCATGGAAACTGCGGCGGTGGTGGCAGCTGCGTTGGTGCTGCACGAGGTGGAAAAAGATTAAATCAACCGCCGGGGAAGCAGATTCTTAATGGCTTTAGCAGTGACTTTGCCGCATCCCATTGCCTGCCCGTCCTGGTTGCGTATGATCACAAATTTTTGCCGGCCGTAGTCTTTTGACGGATGCAATTCCAGGTTTTCCCCTGCAAGCCACTTTCGAGATTCGGTCTCATCCAGGGTAAGCGTTCCCCGCTGGCACATGGCCCCGAACCGGCTGATCCATTCCTGAGAGGGAAGGAAGCCCTCCGGCGTGTCTTCTCCAAGCACCAATCCCGCAGATTGAACCGGCAGATCCCGGAATTTCTCTAAAAGAATTGAGGGGAAGAGAAAAAACTTCTGGTCACGTCGTACTAAAACGCGCTGCTCACCGGAGAGATAGGCGAGCAGGTCATAGCCAAAGATTTCATGAAACCGGTTGCCAAAAGCATTTTCCTGCGCTCCTGTCATTTCCATGAATCCTGCTTTCTCCATCTCATGAGAAGGCGGCCTGGATACTGGCAGATCGAGCTGCCCTGTTTTTTGCAGGATGCAGGCAAAGAAACCCGCAGTATGGTAGCGGTGCGGCCAGAGGCGAATGGTTTTTTTCATTTCCGGTGAGTAAACAGTCTCTTCACCACGCTGAATACCGGGAGCAGGTACAGGCAGGATTGTTTGAGCATCCAGCAGTTGCACGGATGAGCCAAATTGTTTGATAATGCCATCCACCACGCCTTCATCCTCGGCGGGAAGCAGGGTACAGGTGGAATACACGACTTCTCCGCCCACTTTTACAGCCTGCAGCGCACTGGTGAGCAGCGCAGACTGCCTGACGGAAAGCTGAGTACTTTCTTTTACGGTTACCGGACGCAGAGCATGCGATTCTGCAATCCGCAACCCCTGCATGCTGCAGGGAGCATCGAGTAAGACGCGGTCGAATGTCTCTGGAAACCACGCGCCGAAGCTTTCGCCCGGGAAGCGCGTCACCGCGCATGCCACCGCACCCCAATTCTGCAGAACAATGCGCAACGCCGGGATGCGTCCCTGGCTGGAATCGTTGGCGATCACCAGTCCGCGGTCAGACAACCTCGAAATCAAGTGAGTGGTTTTGCCACCGGGGGAAGCCGCCAGATCAAGACAAATGCTTTCTTTACCCGGATCAATGGTAAAGAGTTCCACCGGCAGCATGGAGGCAGCTTCCTGGATGTAAAACATACCCAATTTATGTTCAAGGACACTGCTGACATCGGGACCTCTGCCGGTGATCACCCGGTATCCACTGGGACAGTAGGATAACGGTTCCAGAGTCCAGCCGTATTTGGAATGCAAATGTTCGACAAAATCCGCACCAGTTTTGAGCGGGTTAAGGCGAACGGCAGGCAGCAGGGGTTGGTCGACCTCGCTGGTCAGCAGCTCATATTCTGCAGGGGTGAGCAACGGCCGGTAACTTTCGACGGCCAGCCTGGGATCGACAGTTGATGGGGCGGAGATAGGTTGTTTCTTTGCTTTGCGCTTCATATTGCTTTCTCGATGCAAAACACGATCTCGTTCTCGAAAAGTATCTCGCGCACATTCCAGGGAAGGCCGGATACTGCCTGTTCGATCAACCTGCGATCCTGGTCAAGCATGGAGCGGCGGCCTGTGAGACTGGCAGTAGGAAGCGAGACTAACAGACATTTTACCGGAATGGCCTGGAAAAAAGCACGGTTGATACCTGGCTGACGCTGATCGAAACGATGGGCTTCTTTGAAGAAGAACGCCACGTCTGCTTTTTGAGGCGGAGGCTGGACGAGGATGTCGGCGTGGATGCCGGTGCCTTTTTGCCCCACGTGAGCCAGGAAAGATGATACCAGGTCTATGCGCGGCTGGTGAAGATCGAAGGCATGGTAGCGTACGTCTTTTTCCAGATTCATCCAGGGAATGGAAAATGGATTCAGACCACAGGCCAGGTCAAGGATGGAGCGCGGTTTTGCAGTGTATTCAAAAATGCGGGTGTAGAATTTGTCGAGGAGCGGGATGCGTTCACGCGTGGAAGCATGCGTTCGTAGGACTGCGAGACACCATTCCTTCAATTCCGGTGAATCCATGTTTTCAGGGAGAGAGGACAGTTCGGTTTTGAGTTTCCCGTAATCCGGATCGCCCAGGTAGGGAGCCACGAGATTGTGCATTTTTTCACGGACAACCTTCTCGATATCGACAGCCGGGATACCGCGGGATGCTGCCTGCTGCACCAGGTCGCGAACTGTCTCAGGCGGTATATGAAGATGTTTATATTTTCGCGAGCCTGATATTTTGGCAACCAGGTCGTCGATCCTCTCGGGGGTGTACGGGGAAGTTTTTTTACCCAATCGTTACTCTCTATTTCTGGACGAGAAACGCGAGCTCGCCAGGGAATTCAAAACGGGTGATCTTCCAGGACTGACCTGCGGTCAGATCGAGGAAGTGCCTTTCATAGTTCTGCAGCATGCCCTTAGATTTTCCTCCCAGGCTTTTAGCCGGGAAAGATACTAGCATGCTGGCAGCATTCAACTGAGTGAGCAAACGGTAACCGGCTTCTTTGTCAATCTGTTCAAGGCAAGGAATGGTTTTTAACACGAGGGCGAGGTCGAATGAATCCGCAGGGATGCTGCGCGTCAGGTCGCAGGTTCGCGCCCTGCCATCGATGCCGAAATGGGCAAAGAACTGATCCAGGAATCCGGTCATGTCCTCGTAGATATCGCAGGCGGTATAGGTGAACCCGGGAGCCAGCGGCATCCAGGGGATCGAAAGTGGATTCAAGCCGCAGGCGACATCAAGGATTGAATACAGCGGAGATAGTCCGCGCAGAGTTTCGACGAAGAAGCGGGGAAGGATGGGCAAGCGTTCGCGCGTGGATGCATGGGTGCCAAGAGCCTTCTGAAGGAAGGTTAGAGAGAGCGGATCTTCCAGTGAAGCAGGAAGAAGCTGCAACTCTTTTTCCCACGCATTGTATGGAATGGCTTTTTCCTGGTATGCTGATCCAACCTGATGTAATTTATTGCGCGTAGATTTAATGGTTTCTTTGAGGTTCTTATTCTTTGGAATTTCCTTGAGCAGAATCGAGCGGATGACCTCGGGAGAAATCTGGCGGTACTTGTCAGCGCTTTGCACCTGCTGGACCAGCGCGTCGAGATCCAATTCCTGATCAGGCATGCTGGTACTTCCGGTTGATGCGTTCGGTTAATTGCACCATGAAACGCAGGTTGTGAAGGGTTGCCAGACGCATGAACAGGGTGTCTCCCTGTTTGAAGAGGTGATGAAGATAGCCGCTGGAATAATGCCGGCAGCACGGACAATCGCAAAACTCACTGACGGGACGGGCGGAGCGGATATTACGTTCGTTGTCCACATAGAAATAGGTGAACCAATCTCCATTCAAACCACCGCTGACCGGGTCGTCTGGTTGGTTGAAGCAATACAGGCGTCCGTGGCGTGCGTCGCGCGTCGGCATGGCGCTGTCAAAAATATCGTAACCAAGGTTGTAACTGGCGAGGACGTTTTCAGGATGCCCGATCCCCAGCGCGTGCATCGGGAACTGGTCGGGAATAACCTCACGGGTGTAGGCAATGATGTCGGTCAGCAATTGATTTTGCTTATTGAGCGGCCACCCGCCAAAACCGTAGCCGTCGAAACCTATTTCGAGCAGAGCGTCAGCGCAGCGTTTACGCAGGTCATTGTAACCTCCGCCCTGAACCACAGCCATGATCATCGGGCGGTCCTTTTCACTCATCCCCTTCTGGTCGATCAGTTTGTTGTATTCCTGCTTGCTTTTCTTTGCCCAGGCAATGGTGCGCTCGACGGACAATGCCTGTGCTTCATATCCTTCGTCAACATGAGTGCAGTCATCCAGCGTGATCACAACATCAGAGCCGTAACCGATCTGAAGTTGGACTGTCTTTTCGGGTGTGAGCTGGTATTTGCGGCTGCCGCCTTCAGGGATGAAGGAAATCCCCTTTTCATGAATCTGGCCGAATTTTGGATTCTGGCGGATCAACGAATAAGCCTGGAAACCGCCGGAATCAGTAACAATCGGGCCCTTCCATCCGGTCATCTCGTGCAGACCGCCCAAGGATTGGATGGTGGACGAGCCGGGACGCTGCATCAGGTGAAACGTATTCATCACCAATGCGCGAACACCGCAATTCTCAAGGTCCTGGGCATCCACTGAACGGACAACACCGTAAGTAGCGTCAGGCAGAAAGACCGGAGTCTGAATATCAGTATTTCGAAGGCGGATTATCCTGTTCTTCATATCTCTCATTCATGAAGTTTGTTTGCATATTTTTTCAGACAAGCTGTGTTTTTACCAAGGGAGCCATCATTCAAGCGCCATACCTCAATTATAAGGTATGGCGCTGAAGAATCCTGAATCTAAATTGATTTCAGAGCGGCGATTTATTCGCTGTGGGGCAGATTACCGGTGTTCAATGATGATGGTGTGAATACCAGAGTTCGACGGCCGATATTCAAGGATTTGATTTTCTTTCATGTAATGTACTTCGCCGCCAGTCACGATGGTTTTGATCCCATTAGGATACTGTAATTTTGGGATGAAGAGAATTGTTGGGGCTGCGATGGCTGGATCGCTTTTAAAACTGAACTCAAAATGACCATTGCGGTAATCAAATTTTATTGAAAGCGGTATCCCGGCGGTGCAGACCGGATAAGGTCTGACAGCTGCTGCAAGTGCCCGGCCGCCTGAATTAATGTCGTGCGGATCCTTTTGCTGGTCGCGGCTGAAAAGGGATAAATCTTCATCGTTCCATCTATCACCGCGTTCATTTGTATTATCCGATGTGTAATTCCAGAGGGTGAAATTTAAGAGGTTGCCATCCATTGCCTGCATACTGCGGTCCATGGCTCTGATCTGATCGGAAAAGTCACCAGTGCGGTAAGCTTTCTTCTTGTTCTGATCCAACGGGATGCCAAACTCGCCAAACAAGATCGGAACGCTACCAAGGCTTTGAGCTGCCTGCGCCTTCACCCCTGCCAATTGATTGACGTAGGAGCGGTTGACTCGGTGGGTGCCAAACATGGGTTGCTGAGTAAAGAGGTTGACACCCAGCCAGGGAATAAACTGCTTGAAGATCAGTGTCACACCATCGTACCAATGCGGGGTGTAGACAATCTTGTTTTTCGCTGCATCGGGGAAGACAGGCGCGGCTCGTTCGGTCTCACTTTCCATGAAGATCATGGCTTCGCTGTCTACCGAATGGATCACGTCGATATATTTTTTGATAAATGAAAGCAATTGGTCCTGTACAAAACTGGCCGGACGGTCATTCACGCAGTGAAAATGGTCGGGTTTTAACAACACCGGGTTTCCAGCTTTATCGATATCCCAGACACCGTTCTCACGCCAGACACAGGTCCTGCCGGGCAGCCAGACAGAATCTTGTTCCTGGTTTAAAGTAACATGACCTTCGACGACAGCACCGAATACACCGCGCCTCAGCACCTCGACTCTCTGCGGATACCCCGAGCCAAGCAGCATAGACTGCCAGGGGGTGGGAAAGACACCCATTTCAAGGTCGCCATAGCGCTTGCGCAGGTCTGCAAGCCCAACATATCCATGCTGCGGCTCGTTGAAGGTGTCATACCCCATGACACAATCAAGGCCTTTCAGTTTCTCTGCCACTTTTCGGACACTGGCGAAATAGTGATTTTGCAGGTAATCCTGGATGGGAATTCCTTCCACGCGGGTTGCGGGAGCGTAATCGTTACCGGCGAAGAACAGGGTGAACATGGTTGCGGCGGCCAGTTTGCAGGCGTTGGTCGACCAGATCATCCTCGGGAAGGGATCGCCGTGAGTCTGGTGCACGATGGCTGCGCCAGTGGTTTTGAATTTTGTGATATCGAACCCGGCGCATTCCAGTGTCCAGCCAGGCGCACCGTCACCACCGGAGAAACGCGACCAGACATCTTGATGAGGATCGATGAACACGTTGAACCCGTACTCACCGGCTTTCTTGACCACCTGATATAAATAATCCAGGTAATCTTCGTCATAAATTCCAGGTCCGGCATGTTCCACGGCCTCCCAGGTGAACAGGAACCTGAGGCAGTTGAATCCCCATTCTTTCAACCGCGTATAATGCTCATCGGCTTCTTCCAGCGGAAAGGGCCGTCCGACAAAGGAGACATTGCGGTGGTCGAAAAAACCTTCCAAACGGTAGGATGAACCATCCGGGCGGAAGGGAACTTTAGAGCTGCCGCCGAGGTTGACCCCACGCAGCATGACCACGCGATTATTCTCATCTACAAACCAGTTGTCCCTGATGCTGATCATATTTTCCTCCGGTGTGCATTGATACATCCGATCAAGACTAGATCTATATATTGTTTGGCGATTGATGCTGCTAGAGATCGCATAAAAAAATCAATCGTAGATAAGGGTGGTTGACTTTCTATTACACAAAGCCCGCCAACCTTCGGTTACTTGGCAGCGGGCTCATCAATAGATCCTGAAGATCAATTTTTAGGAGGGTATCCAGTGATGTCGCGAATTTCATCGTACATTGGTTTCAGACGTTCGTACATTCGGCAGTATACCCGCCGGTAGAGTTCATCGTAAATGCGATGGTTTTCGTTGATGGGTTCGTAAGTCTGACCTTTGTGAGTCATTTCTCTGACCGCGGTCTCAAAATCAGGGTGCAGTTTCAATCCTACAGCCAGATCCATTGCGGCACCGAGTCCGCTGGTTTCATAAATATGGGGGGTGGTTGCGGGCAGACCAAAAATATCAGCGGTGAGCTGCAAGGCGGCCTTGCTCTGACTGCCTCCACCTGAAACCCTCAACTCGGTGATCGGAATGTGGGTGCGGTTGACCGTACGTTCCATGCCTTCGCGCAGAGCATAGGCCAACCCTTCCAGGATGGAGCGGTAGAGGTGGGCACGGGTGTGTACGTCTCCAAAACCAATGACGGCCCCCTTTGCTTCAGGTCCGGGGACCTTGAGGCCGGGCGACCAGTAGGGCTGCAGGGTGAGCCCGAGCGAGCCGGGAGGTACCGCGTTGACGAGGTCGTCGAACAAGTCTTCAGTTGGCACACCGCGTTCCTTGGATAACCGCTCTTCATTCATGCCGAACTCTCGTTTGAACCATGAGACCATCCAGTATCCACGGTAAATTTGAATTTCAAGTGAATAGGCACCGGGGACAGCCGAGGGATAAGGCGGGATCAGGGGAATGACCTCAACGTACTTTCGGAGAGTTGTATTGATGGTGGCGGTAGTACCGTAGGAGAGACAAGCAACTGAGGGGTCGAGTGCGCCTGAGCCGATGACTTCACAGGCTTTATCTGCAGCGGCAGCGATCAAGGGTAAACCTTCCGGGATACCTGTCGCTTGTGCGGCTTCAGTAGTAATCACTCCGATTTGGCCGGTGGGTTTGACAAGATCGGGCAACATTTCTTTTTCCACCGGGACTGCCTGCCATTTCCAGTCATGTTTGCCTGCCCAATCCTGTTTCTTGTAATCAAAGGGCAGGTAAGAAACCAGGCAGCCAACCGAATCGGCAAACCGTCCGCACATGCGATAGGTCAGATAACCGGACAGCAGCATGAACTTGTGGGTTTGATCCCAGATTTCAGGCTGGTTTCGCTGCAGCCAGTTCGATTCGGCTTCAGCCTGGAGGTAGGCAACGGTTTCTGTCATGCCTGCCAGTTTGAAGAGCAACCCCCATATACCGCCAACGGGTTTTAAACCAGCTGTGCGGCGCTGGTCGAGCCATTGGATGGCTGGCCGCAGCGGTTGTCCGTTTTTATCGAGATTGAGTAATGTGGAACGCTGGCTGGTAATCGAAACCCCGGCAATACTCTCCTTGTCCACTCCCGGCCTGGTCCAGAGCTGCTGGCAGGCATCGCAAACCGCTTTCCAAAAAACATCCGCATCCTGTTCAGCCCAACCAGGATAGGCAGAATAATATGGGACAATGGGTATTTGTGACTTGGCGATCAGGGTTCCGCGCAAGTCGAAGAGCAGTGCGCGGACAGATTGGGTACCAGCATCGATTGCCAGCAGGTTCTCACGGGGCATTTTATTCCTCCAGGTTTTTACTCCAGCGCATTTCCTTTTGCTCCGGGCTCATGTCCAATCCGAGCGTTCCGCCGGGATTCAGGATGTGCTGCGGGTCAAAGTGTTCTTTCAAGGCACGGATGACGTCCATCTGCGGGGTACCGATCTGTCCTTCCAACCAGGGAGCTGTTTGCTTTCCGATTCCATGATGGTGACTCATGGCTGCTCCGCTCTTTTGAATGGCATCCAGGATACCGTATTGTAAATCCAGATACTCCTTAATTGTATTGATTTTTGCAATAAAGATGAAATACAAATTGCCGCCCTGGGGGTAAGCATGCGAGAGGTGTGTCATACATATCGTTCCGGGACGACTCTTGATAAAACCGCGCACGCTTTTGTGGACCTGATCCATCTGCGACCAGGTGACCGCGCATTCAAGTGTGTCGATTAGTATTCCGAAGTCCTGCATGTCTTCACGCATATAGGGATCGCGGAAACGGCCTTTTTCCCAGTTTTGTACGACTGGTGCAAAACTGATATCAAAGGCTCCGTATTTGCGGCAGATGCGCCGGATCTGGCGGTTGACATTGCGCGAAAACGCGCGTTCACCTTCCGTATGTCCCAGCAGCAGGCACTTCTGCATAGGTTTGAAGCCGAAAGCCTTCAAAACAGTATCAGCAGGCGTGCCTTCGATGTGATACAGCTTCATCGCCACGTCGGTTTCCTCGGGATCAGACAGCCTAAACACGGAAGGGTAACCGAATTCCGCCTGCATGATCTCGCGGCAGGCTTCGCGGGCGTCATCCCAATTCTTGAACATGTAGCTGTAACGGCAGCGGTTTTTGGGCTGCCAGCGGAACACGCGCAGGGTCACTGCGGTGAGGACGCCAAAAGTGCCCTCACTGCCCATCATGATCTGGTCAAAATCGGGACCGTTGGCACTGCGCGGATGGGCACAGGTCTTGAACTTTCCGCGCGGCGTGGCGTATTCCTGCGCCAGGACGATGTCTTCGATCTTGCCATAGTAGGTGGAATTTTGACCAGCACCGCGTGTGACGACCCAGCCACCGACGCTGGAAAATTCAAAGGACTGCGGGAAGTGACCGCAAGTATATGAGCGTTTTGCCCCCAGGCGTTGCGGGGCATGATTGAGCAGGTCTTCCAACTGCGGGCCGGTCATGCCAGGTTCGACGGTGATGGTTTGATCGATCTCATTGAAGGAAACCACCCGGTTCATGTGCCGGCTCATATCCAGGGCAATACCGCCCTTTACCGCTTCCATACCGCGGGTAACGGAGGAGCCGGCTCCATATATGTAAAGAGAGATATGGTGCTTGACGCAGTAATCAATAATGCTCTGGATTTCGGTGTCAGAACGCGGCGCAACCACCACGTCAGGGACGTTTTCGATGATGTGTTTTCTCAAGCGCAGGGTATCGATCGTTCCACCACCGTAAGAACGGCTGACGCGGGTGTAGGTATCGGTAAACAGGTTTTCTTTACCACAAAGCTCACCAAGCCAATCGATATGCTTTGAGTCGAGTTGTACAGGAAGGTCCGCCTCGACAGTCTCAAGCCCGTAACCAACGGGAGTTTTTAATTCTTCCTCGCTGAGGTCGAAGGTCTGCATCATTAATCGCACCAAAGCACTGTTGGGATGTTTGAACGCCAAGGGATCTCCCCACTTGAATAATGAGCGGAAAGAGTGATCTGGCAATTGACCTTCGTACCAGTTTGGACGAAATTTCGTTTTCTTTGTCATGATTCCCTCACAGAATATTAGTAGCCCTTTGGTGATGGGCTGTATGAGTTTTCGTAGATTCTTCGATAGCGGGCTTCTTCCTCGTTCCAGTGAAGATCGTCCCAGCCGAGTTCATTCTGAACGATGCTGCGAATATGCGGCAATTCGCTGGCCGCGCCATCTGGAAGGAGCATTCCCAGGCGCACACGCCTGAGCAACAGGTCATCGAGGTGTTCCACTCCGCCCGTGCGGGCAGCCCAGCGCAGCTCAGACCACAGGTTTGGCAGTGTGGGAATACGAGTGTTTTCGCCGCCTGATGCGCAATCGAGCAGGGCGGTGGTTTCAGCTCCATACCTGCCGAGCAGATACGCAAGATCAGTGGCGGGGAGATTCCCATAGGATTGAAGATTTGGCAGGGGATCGAAATAACGCTTGCGAATGGAGAGATCTGCATGGCGGGTGAGGAAGGGCTGGGCTACGCGGAGCGCTTCTTCAGCCATGATGCGGAAGGTGGTGAATTTTCCGCCTGTGATGCTGATCAGCCCCTCTTCCTCCCAGACCACGTGCGCGCGTGACTCCTTGGAGGGATCCGCCTGCCCGGTGTTGATCACTGGCCGCAGACCGGAAAATGTCGAGAGGATATCCTGACGGCCGAGTTCTGATTTGGGGAATGTGGCTGCAGCTGCTTCCAATATGTAGTCAATCTCCTCCTGGGTTGTGAAAGGTTCTCCGCGGTGAAGATCGAAGCGGTGGTCAAGATCGGTGGTACCGATGAGGGTGACACCCTCCCAGGGGATGGCAAACATAGCGCGCCTGTCGCGCGGGTGGAGCAGGGTGACTGCGTAGGGGAGATCCAGGCGAGAGCGGGAAAAGACCAGGTGTGAACCGCGGAGTTTACGCAACCGTGCCGGCGCACCTATCTGTGCGCGGATCTCGTCACTCCAGGGTCCGGTGGCGTTGATCACAACTTTTGCCTTGACTTCCATCGTTCCCAGGGATTGAGCAGATTGATCGCGGAGTAAAACTCCGCAAACCTTTCCTGCAGTATTGCGTAAGAGTGAATTGACATGTGCATAATTGAGCGCGGTTCCGCCTGCGGCCACCGCCTCACGAATGACCCGCAGGACAACCCGGGCATCGTCCATGGCTGCGTCGTAATACAGGAATCCTCCTATCAGATGTTCGGCTTCCAATTTCGGACAAATTTCCAGCATGCGTTCCCTGGAGAGGTGGTAATGCTGCCATTTTGGAGCCAACAGGTCGTAGATCACCACACCCAGGGCAAACTGGGAGGCTGTCTTGCGGTCATCCGGACAGGGCATGAGAAAACCCAGCGGGGTGACCAGGTTCCGAGCTTCTTTCAGGAGCCATTCTCGTTCTCGTACCGATTCGCGTGTGACGTCGAACTGTTTGTTGCGCAAATAGCGAAAGCCGCCGTGAATGAGCTTGGAGGACCGGCTGGATGTGCCGCTGGCAAAATCGGCACCCTCGACCAGGAGTGCCTGATACCCTTCTTCAACTGCGCGGCGAAAGATCCCTGCTCCAGTGATTCCCCCCCCAATGATGATTAAATCCCATTCTTTATTCAAAATTTGCCATGCATCCTGACGCCAACCAGCCTTCCACATTTTTGACCTCCTATTGAAGTAATGAACTGTCGTTGGAGACAGCATATTTATTCGTACTTGCTCTCATAACAGGTTATGAGCGTAAATTTACAGATATTTATTTAAGGACAACGTCTAGGGTTTACGCTTGGGATGATGACGCCTGGTGCCAGAGATCAATACTGTCGCGCATGACCTGGCGCGTCACCTGTTCAGCCATGAAAGCATCGTTCGAGAGAACTGCCGATAAGAGTTTCTTATAAAATGAGCGCGAGTGATCCCGACTTTGGTTCGAGGAAAAGTAGATCAAACCCATCGAGTGGTACAGATCGCCGAATCCGTTGAGGATCAAGGTAAAGATTGGGTTTTTCGATAAAATCGTCAGACGATAATGCAATTCGAGGTCCACACGGGTGAAATCCTCTGCGGTATCCGGGGTTCCCTGCATGGATTCTAGAAGGCGGATCACTTCAGAGGGAGAGTGCTGCGTGGCCAGGCGCGTATATTCGGGTGCAAGCAGCAGACGGATATGAAGGAGGTTTGGAACGAAATCTGCGGGGAGGTTTTTCTGATAACGAGTGAGCGTGCCCAGGATCAGCAGGTTGCCTTCACACATATAATCACGCACCCGGGTGGACTTGCCGTGATGAATTTCGATCCAGCCGTCGCGGGAAAGCCGCTGCAGGGCTTCGCGCAGCGTGGGACGAGTGACGCCGAGCATTTCCGCCAGTTCACGTTCGGGGGGGAGGAGAGAGTTTATCGGAAAGGTGTGATCCAGGATAGCTTCGATGATGCGGCTTTCAGTTAAATCTGCGGGTTTGACCGGTGAAGTCCAGTCAGTCATAGGCACTCTCCTGGAAACGCGAATTGGTAAGAGGTCATACCAGTTAATTCTATTTTAGCGATTATTTTAAAAATTTCAAGCCCAAAATCAAAATTATCCACAGATATATACGCAATTTACCGAAGATATGCGGTTGGATTTGATATGATCCCCTGTATATGGTATGTGATGGCCTGTTGAATTCAAGCGGCAGTGTCACTATAATTGAAATATCGTTTGCTCTGACGCTACTGAGCTTTCTTCCCACCCACAAATAAAATCAACGTTTCATCGTTATGTGAGTCCCGTTCTTCTCAGGGCAGAAGGGAGGCCATGATTAAGGCTGGAAAATGAGCCATTGTTTTCCGTGTGTCATCAATTAAGAAAAGGTTTTTGGGAGGATATGATGAAACGTAATGTATTTGTTTTGATTGCAGGGATTTTGGCTTTGTTATTTGGGCTGGCTTTCCTGGTGATCCCTGTTCAGACGCTGGCGTTATATGGTGACCAACCAGACGTATTAGCCACATTCATGACAAGATACTTTGGATCAGCTCTCACGGGAGTCGGTATTCTATTACTCGCTGTCCGCAAAGTTGAGACGCGGGAGGGTATGATTAGGGGGGGATCTCTGGGGATGTTCGCATTGTGTGCCACCGGCCTGATCGTCACCATTTGGGATCTAATTGCCGGTGTCAGCGGAAATTTCCTGTGGGTCAATGTGATTGTTTACGGTTTGCTGGGGATTGGATTCGCGTATTTCTTGTTGAAGAAATAAAGATCTAAACTTTCCAACAGCCAATGCTGCCAGGATTTTCGCCTTATGAACCAGATCATCAAAAGAATATTTAATCATCACCAGTACATATCCATCAGTCAGGCCGGGTATGATGTATATTGAGCAGTCAGTCAGACCCTATCATCGATAAAAAGTCTATAATTAAATCATGCAGCGTTCAAAATCCGCCACCCTGGTCTGGGTACCGCGAATTCTCATTGGCGCGGTCGTGTTCAGCAACCTCCTGGCTGCTTTTCAATTCATGCTGCGGCCGAATCTGTATGCACCAGGATTCGAAATCGCAGGAGAATCCGGAGCAGCAGTGATCCAGGGGATGGGGCTTTTGTTCCTGATGTGGAATGTTCCCTATATTGTCGCACTGATCCATCCCCTTAAGCAAATCGTTTCGCTGATCGAGGCTGTGGTGATGCAATTGATTGGGGTGGTTGGGGAGAGCATCTTGCTAGCCCTGCTGCAAGGCAGCCACCCGGTTCTTCGTACCAGCGTGACCCGTTTCATATTTTTTGACGGCGGAGGATTACTGGTGCTGCTGGCGGCAATGGGCTGCGTGTTGTGGATGAAAAAACATATTCAATAAAACAACCGCTGGAAAAATCCGGCGGTTGTTTTTATGAAGGTTATTTTGAAAAAATGGATTGGACGAAGGGATTGATCAATTCCCAATTGGGAATCAGTACATGTGCTCCGTCTTCTGTGACCCAACTTGTTACGTAATTCCAGGAAATGGTATTGAAGTCAAAGCCTTTTACCGCTGAAAATGCTGCCCCGTAGATCAGGCGCGGCCAGACCCACAACGGTACATTGCTGTCAACGGATTGCAGCACGGCAACGATGATTGCCGGAATACGCACCCATTTAACCGGATTCAGCATGTTCTGCATGGCTGCAGAAAGGAACATCTGCCCGCGTTTCTGACGCCAGAAATCATCACTGCCTTTGCGGTCGCGAACGAAAGCCAGTGCCTGCTTGGCGTCCAGGTGATTCCTGCCAGCTTCAAGCCCCGACATCGCCTCGGGCAGATAGATGGTGACCCCGCCCATGGCATCAACGATCCTTTCAAAACCATCGAACTTCAAACGGATGACATAAGGAACATCGATTCCAAAGTTTGCCTCGATCGTTCCCGCGATTGATTCCATGCCAGTACCAGGATTGTAAAGCTCACCAAAGTAATGAGCTGCGTTGATGCGGCTTTCACCGTAAAGTGGTATATTCACCCACAAATCACGGGGGATGGAGAGCAGACTCATCTGCGGCAGGTAAGGGGGCATGGTTGCGAGGATCATTGTGTCGGAACGCGATAAAAAGCTGTCCTCTTCCGGCGGGCGGTCCAGGCCGATCAGGAGCACCGTTGTGCGTTGGGGGGTGAAGAAGAGCAGGAAAATCACGATCAAAACCAGGATGGTCAAACAGCCACGTCCGCGAGGTTTTGGGTTTTTTTGGATATCCATTCCTTCTCCGGAATGGATTGGTAAAACATTGTTCTCTTTCATTTTTTGATAGTTACGCCTTTCGCATTACGTTGCTTATATAGTAAACGTTTCGATTTTCAATAATTGGATAATCATAATCATTAACAGGATATTTATCATAACCTCTTTTTTGACCAAAAATCATCAATATTTTATTAATGAAAGGAGGTATCAGAATCTTGAAGTGGAATTAAAAAGGGCTGTCGATATGACAGCCCCATGTCTTCATTTATCTCAAATTTGACTAGATGAAAATGATCTGTGCGCCTTCGGTCATGTCCATGAAATCACTGGCGGTGACGATGTCGATCACACCGTCAACGAAATCTTCTTTCTTTAGCCCGAACATGTCGACTGACATTTTGCATGCGTACAATTTCGCACCGCCATCCACCATCATTTCCAGGTATTCGCGCACGGTGGGAACTTTGAGTGCTTTCATCTTTTTCTTCATCAGCCATGATGCGAACGGGGTCATGCCGGGGATGATGCCGAGAATTTGAGGAATACCGATGTAACCGGGGACACCCATCATGTTCATCTTCATGCTGGCGTTGGCAACAGGCGGAATTTCGAGATGATCGATGCGTGCCTTGTTGATCATATCCATGCCCCAGAAGGTAAAGAAGATGGTTACGTCGATGCCGTTACCGAGGGCAGCCCATCCCATAACCAGCGCTGGGTATGCCATATCGAGATTTCCTTTAGAGCAAATAAATGCGATTTTTCTTGGTTCGTCAGCCATATTTATATCCTTTAGTGATAAATTCCAGGCAAGCACCTGGTGATGGTTGAATTAGACACAACCTTCCGGTTTGCCAAGGCCTGCAATGCGTGCAACCTTCTTCGCAGGTCCCTTGGGGAAGAGGGCAAACAGATCCTTGGTGCTGATCCCGGAACCTGACGTGATGGCGCGCAGTGTGGGTACAGCACCACTGGATGAAGCTGTCTCGCGGCAAAACTCGATGATCTTCCAATGGGCATCGGTTAATTCCTCGATACCTTCTTCCTTGGCGATCGCAACCGCAATCTCCTTCGTCCATTCAGCCGGATTGGTCATATAGCCTTCTTCGTTGACCTGGACTTCTTTTCCTGCAATTATCTTTACTGCCATAATCGATACCTCCTGAGTAAAATGATTATGTATTTTCTCGACTAAGATAATTCAATTCTCTTCTTTCCTGCAATGGAATAGCTGGGCGGCAACGGGAAGGGAATCCCCCGCAGCATGATATTCCAGTAAATCCATTTAAACGACAGCTTGCCGAGGTAATTGAACCAGCTTTCCTTGAGAAGCGGGAAGGGGCCCACCACCGGGAAGGGATAAAGCCCGGGCAAGGGTTCGACGTCATAACTGAAATCGATCAACAGGCTCTTTTGGAAACCGGAGACAATGTGGCAAGTGGAATGCCCGTCAAATGCCGCCGTGAGGGGTTTGCCCTCTACAGCAGACATGATGTTTTCGATCAATGTTTCCGCAGCGTAGTGCACCACGGAACCGGCTTTAGATGCAGGAATATTCGCGGCGTCACCGATGACCCACACATTCTCATACTTTTCTGACCGTAGGGTCTGTTTGTTGGTGGGAACGAAATTGAGTACGTCGCCCATACCCGAACGCTTGATCACGTCAGCACCCATGTTGGTGGGAATGGTGACGAGTAGATCGTATTCGATTTCACGGCCGTCGTATGATTTGAGCAGATTCTTGCCTGAATCCACTTCCATGATATTGAAATCCGCCTCGGTGTGGATGTGTTTCTTTTCCATCACGTCGCCGAGCATTTTGGAAGCCGTGGGTTTTGTGAAAGCACCTGAAAGCGGAGTTGTAAAAACCAGGTCAACCTTGTTGCGGATGCCGCGCTGGGTGAAGTAGTAGTCAGCCAGATACATGAATTCAAGCGGAGCAACAGGACACTTGATGGGCATTTCGGCGATGTTCAAAACGACTCGACCACCGTTGAAATTCTTGAGAAAACCATTGAGCGCCACCGCGCCTTCGAAGGTGTAGAAGTCGAATATGTTTTTACGCCAGCCTGCATCCATCATTCCTTCGATTTCTTCAGGATGAATGTCGGTTCCGGTGGCGATCAGCAGTTGATCATAGCAAATCACGCGTTTATCCTTGCTCAGGGTGACACTGCTGGCTTCTGGACTGATCAATTCGATATCCGAAACAACGAATTCCACGCCGGAGGGGACAAACTTGCCCTTGGATTGAAAGACGTTCTCTGGTTTGTAGTATCCAAAGGGGAGGAAAAGGAACCCCGGCTGGTAGTAATGGGTCACGTCGCGGTCTACGAGGATGATCTTCCATTCACCAGGATCGAGCCGTTTGGCAAGTTTGTTGGCCATCATTGTACCGCCGGTACCTGCACCAAGAATCAAGAAAGTTTTCATACCTTTATTCTCCAATGCCTACTTAAAGTTTGATATTCTCGTTCACCTGGCGAGCCAGCAGCACCTGTCCGCGCAGCTGATCCGCAAGGGTGGCGCGCAGCAAATCCAGGGCCTGGATGATGCGCATATCGCTAAGATGATAGTTGATTGTTTGCCCATCGCGCTCGGCGCGTACAATGCCGCGTTCGCGTAGAATTTTGAGGTGGCGGGAGACGGTAGGTTGCGCGAGCTCAACGGCAGCGGCGATGTCGGTTACATTGCGCGGACCTTCAGCCAGGCTGTAAATGATCAGGATACGATTTGGATCTGCCAGCCCGCTGCAAACCTGGGCGTGCAAGCGCACAACTTCTTCACGCAAACTATCTGTCATTCTTACACTCCAAATGCGATACTGATAAATGTATATATATGCTTATGCATATATATTATATAAAGAAGATTAGAAAATGCAAATGATTTTTGTCACAAGTTTTCTGATTGATGGAGGCATACTGTAGGTACGATACCCTGGAGAAGATTACTCCAGGGCTCGCCCAGATCGCTCGGGGCTCGAACCTGGAAAGGATGCGATTTTCGTTATGAAGGTAATCAAAAAGCCACCCGTAAGGGTGGCTTCTGAAAAGGTGGGCGCGATAGGGCTCGAACCTACGGACCTCACGGATGTGAACCGTGCGCTCTAACCAACTGAGCTACGCGCCCATATTCATTTGTCAAGTTTTAGGCGCTCTAACCAACAGCCCTTTACAGGGTCTCCGAAGCTACGCGCCCATATTCATTTGTCAAGTTTTAGGCGCTCTAACCAACAGCCCTTTACAGGGTCTCCGAAGCTACGCGCCCATATTCATTTGTCAAGTTTCAGGCGCTCTAACCAACAGCCCTTTACAGGGTCTCCGAAGCTACGCGCTCTGAATTATGTGCAGTAGATTTTAACATGCATGAGGCTATCATGCAAGGAACTGAAAACCGTCACTTCTACCATCTAGGTGTAATTTTCCGCACAACCTGTTCCCAGTTTGTTGAGGAACAGGTTGTACTGAATTTAATATGATGGTAATACAGAAGGTGATTCCTTTAAAAAATTTCTTTATAGATCAGATTAGTTTTCCTGAAAATATTCAATGTCGTAATCGACCTGATGGCACTGCGTACATAGAATTGTTGATTCGCGGTGAGATTTATGACAGGTGGAACATTCAGCGTTTGCGCTATGCGGTGAATCGTGCGGATTCGGCTGGAGATCTTTGGTCTGATCTTTCAATGATTCATAACTGCGGTGGCATTCCAGGCATTTATCTTGTGAAAATTTTGTTTCCCGCATGGGGGTGTTGTATGAGCCCGTAATATATTTCCAGCCTTCACCCACCATTGTAACTATGGATGCCTCGTGACATTCCTTGCATCCGATATTCGCATCAGCGTGAACATTATCTAGGTTTTCTGATTGGTAATATGATTCCACATAGGGTTGGATGTTGTGACAAAGACTACATGTCTTGGGATTATAGGTCAATTTCCAGCCGCCATAACCAAGTACAACTACCAGTAGAGCGATAAAAGGAACCAAAAAGCCACCAACCATTAGGAAACCAAGTTTTTTTTTCTTTTTTGGCGACGCGATTTTATTTTCTTCTGTCATGAATATCCTCTTTGTCGAAGATGGTTCAAATGTTGCTGTGGGGAGGCTTGGACGCTCAAGCCTCCCCACTTTGGTTGAAAGACCAGAACGCTAACTACTATGCATCCCAAGCGGGCTGAGCCACAACGTGTTTCGCAGCCTGGTAGCCAAACACCATGGCGCCGGTGATTGCGGGGAGAGTGCGCGGTTCGGGCGGATATTTGATGCCAATGTTGCCCATCAAACCGGTAGCGTAGAGACCTTCGATTGGATTGCCCCAAACATCATAGACTCTGGCGTTTGGATCAATCACCAGACCCATCTCCGTTGGGAAGTTAGCGGCCATCACCGCGAAGCTGTAGAACGGACCCGTCTCAATCTTCATGAGAGGCGATTTCTCATTGGCAACCAGTACGTGATCGCGGCCGAAATCGGCATCAGCGCCAGCGTCAACGAAACTGTTGTATTTGTTGACGGTTTCGACTAAAGCTGCCGGGTCAACACCAATCTGGGCTGCCAGATCTTCGAGGGTATCTGCCTGATAACAGACACCATTCTGTGATTCCTGGCGCTGCCAGGTAATATCGGCGATGGGATCACTCTTCTGCACTGAGTCAGAAATTACATAAGCTATGCCGTCAGGTTGTACCGCAAGGGCATTCGCTTCAACGGTATGAGTCTCGCTCTCATTCACGAAGCGCTGACCATCCTTATTCACAAGAATGCCGCCAGCGTGGTAGAAACCGTAAGCGGTGCCCTTTGCGGTAGCAAATGCGACGGCGGGAGGAGGAGCGATCCAGGCATCTTCTGTTGCAGCACCGAGTGCCCATGCCATCTTAAAGCCGTCACCGGTATTGTTGGTGGTACCGGCTGGTTTTCGAATGGATGGGAGGTAGCCGTGATAAGCGTAGAGCATCTCAGGGCTGCCTTCAAATCCGCCGTTGGCCAGTAAAACGCCCTTTTTTGCTTTAACATTAATGACTGAACCTTGATAATCCGCTTCGACACCCACGACACGGTTGTCTTTGACAATCAATTTTTTACCCGGGGTTTCGAACATGACCTGAACGCCATTTTGCTGGCACTGGTCATACAAAGCAGCGATCGGTTTGGCTGCACCGAGTGTGTGCAGACGAGGCTGATCCATGCCCGGCCAGGTCTTGATTCCAGCGCATTCCACACCAAGGCTCAATAACCATTCATAGAGCATCAACGAAGTAGGCAGAAATACATCGATCATGTCAAATTTCTGGAAACCTTCAGGGGAATTATCCTGGAAATATTTCAAGAATTTTTCAGATGAGTCGTCGATTCCCTGTTCCTTCTGTGTGGAAGTACCAGCGGTGACGAATTCCCATGCGCTGACTGCACTGCTGCTTTCCAATTGCGATTTGCCTTTTTCAAGTGCAATAACGGATGCGCCATCTTTTGCAGCCCAAACTGCCGCAGTCATTCCACCTACACCCATTCCGAGCACTACGAAATCAGCTTCGTAATCCCATTTTTCGGGAAGCGTTGAAGTGGCACCCACTTCCTTGTTGCAACCAGCCAGCATTGCTGTCGAGGCAAGGGCGCTTCCTCCAACAGCCAGTCCCTTAAGAAAACTTCTTCTGGACAGCTCTCCACCTTTATTCTGAGTCATACATTACTCCTTTGTTGATAGAAATGCGGATATGTAGATTTTGAATAAAAACAGAAGAAGTCAAAAGACCCCATCGGGTATTGTTTGAATACCCAATGGGGTTGGAATCAATGGCATTAGGGTGGGCGACTAACACATATTCAGGTAAGCAACCAAAAAGAGCTGATGATGGGTCGTTACAGGATGCCTTTCTGTTTGGCCATCAACACTGCCTGTATGCGAGTTTTAGCGCTGGTTTTGCTTAAGATTTCTTTTATGTGACCTTTGACTGTGTTTTCGCTCAGGTTCAAATGTTCACCGATTTCCTTGTTTGTGTTTCCCTCTGCGACCAAGCGCAAAATCGAAATCTCTCGACTAGTAAGAATCTGAGTTCCGACAGGTTGGTGTTTCACATAATCTGTCAGAAGATCTGTTGCTCGCGGGTCGAATATGTGATGACCTTTCAAAGCGGTCAGAAGCTGTGAAGGCAGGTCCAGGTTTTCAGCGTCTTTGAGTAGATACCCTTTTGCACCTGCGCGCAGACATGCATCCACGCGGTTTCGGTCGATAAAAGCGGTCAGGATGATGATAGCGATATCAGGATGTGCTTTTACGATCTGTTCACAAACCTCGATACCACTCAGGTCGGGCAAAAGCAGGTCAAGTAGAACAAGGTCTGGGAGGAGTTTGTCGACCAGTTTGATTGCTTCAAATCCAGTGGTGGCTTCTCCAACCAGTGTAAAGCGTGAATCCTGTTCCAAAATGGATTTTAATCCGCGGCGTACCAATTCGTGATCGTCAACAATGAAAATTTTATATGCCATGATTTTTCTTCTCTTCCAGGTATGGAAAATTGGCTTTAATCAGAACGCCTTGTTCATCACCATTTTTAATGGAAATCGCACCATGTTCCTGTAAAACTAATTGTTTGATAATGGAAAGGCCAAAATGTAATTCATTATTTTCAGTTTCACTCTCGATGGGTTCTTTTAATCCGATGCCGTCATCCTGGATTAACAGGCTGATAGACTCCCTGTCGTAGCTGAGGTTCACAATGGCAGCTGTGGCATAGGAATGTTTTGCCACGTTTGAGAGGGATTCCCGAACAATCCGGTAGACCACTTCAACCAGTGAGGATCGAAGCTCAGGCAGATTATTTGAATAGAAAAACGAGGTTTCGATACCAGTTTTTTCCTGAAATTCAGCAATCATATCCTCCAGTAAGGTAATAATTCCTCCACGAGGCGTTTGACTCGATGATTCCCGCAGAGCAAAGATGGCGCTGCGCAATTCCAGGGTACTCCGGGAAATGAGTGTCCGAATAGTGTTCAATGAAGACTGCAGGGAAGGATTATCGTTGTTCTTCTGCATCATTTGGTCGACTTCCATCCCCAAGGAAAACAGCAATTGAGCTACTGAATCATGCAAGGTCTGGGCGATTCTCTGCCGTTCCTGAAGCCTGGCGATTTCTTCATTTTTTTTATGAAGGCGTGAATTTTCAATACCAGAAGTGAGGTTGTTCCGAATGGATCGAAAGAGGATTTTTTCATCTGTGGAAATTTCATGTCCGGGTTTAAAGATGAGGACAATTTCGCCAAACAATCCCCCTTCGATGATAATCGGGATAGAGACTGCAGGTTGAGCAAGGCTTGAAGAAATCCGGTTTCGATCAAAAACAGAGGAAACTCGATTCTCTTCGGGAGAGTTCGCCGGGGTGGAGTCTGGTAAATATTCAATAAACTCCTGATGCTGTAATCTTAAGAATTCTTCTTCAGGAAGGCTATATACCTTATTATTCCAATTTCGGAGTAAAGGGCCGTACTGGCCAATCATTTCAAATGTATGCTGTGTCACCTGATACATGGAGAAAAAACAACTATCTGCAGACAATAATTCGCCAATCAACACGGTAATTTTTTGAAAAATATCTGGAAATGCCAGCTGAGAGTTGAATATTTTGAAAATCTCCTGAAAACTTTCTGAGATTTTTCGTCTTTCTTCAGCTTCCAGTCTTCGCGCTTGTTCCACCTGATACAACCTGGCGTTTTCGACGGCAATGACTGCGCTGGGGGCAAGCATGCTGACAATACGTTCATCTTCATCATCCAGTTGGCCTGAATACTTATCCGCCACCATTAGTGCACCCAAAACTTTGTCTTCGTAGATCAAAGGTACACTGATAAACGATTTCACCCGCAAGTGATCACTGCGGAATACAGAAGGATTATCCCATGCATCGGTGACCCTCACCGGGCGTCTCAAACGGATGGATGAGCCTGTATTGGAACCGTCGATGGGAATGGGGTAGCCGATGTAAACATCCGAACTGAAGGAGCCGGAAATAGCTGTTGTGACCAGTTGGTCACCTTCCACCAACATTAGAATTGTGGTCTTGGTATTCGTCAGGTATCTGGCTGTATCGGCGATGAGTTGTAAAACCTTATCCAGTTCGAGATGGCTGGAAATGGCTTTCTGAACCTCGATGATTAATTGGTTCTCTTTTGTTCTTTTCTGGATGGAGGAAAATTGCGCATTTTTCTCGATGGTAAGCGCAAAAATCCTGGAATGGGATAAGGCTTGTTGTAAATCGACCGATGAGTATCCATTGATTTCATTAATGCCGACGACAAATACTCCCAAAGGTTTTTCATCATAGATCGGAACAATAAGGAATGAAGGAGCACTTGTGTCTGCGTTCTGGTCGAGCGGTCTTAACCAGGGATTGAGGTATAAAATGAAATCATCTTCGAGCGTTTTAATCTCAGGTTTTTCTTTATCAAACCAGTTATGAACGATCGGATTAGATAATTTTGCGAGCAGTTTACTTTTATCGATCTCACCGAGTTCTGCTTGATTGATAAGTGAACCATCCCAGGTAAAGATGGCGGAATAATCGTGTTTATACTGCTGCGAAATGTTCTGTAACAATCCTGTATAAATAATATCCATTGGCATCTTCTATGATTCAATAGTCATTAAAAATCGTTTAATAAACTGATTCCGCTTTTCCTGACAGTCATCATTTGTTTTAGTTTCATCGATCCATTTGATAGAGTGATAATGAAAGCGATATGATTATCAGATCATTGGGAGAATGTCTTTTCATATATTATTTTACAGGATTCTGTTGATCTGGCATCATGGTCAATATCAACTAATTCAAAATTAAGGATTTGGCAGGTATATCTGGACCGAAGGATTCTTGATTCCGGCATACACTGAGGCTGTGTTGAGATGTGCCACCGGTGAAATTCATTCCCGGTTTTCAAATGCCGAAGAAGACATTTCGATATCATGTCTAGATTACCTTGATCATGATTTTGTTGGTATTGATTTTGATTACAAATTCATACCATCAAAACGATCATTTTGTCTCTATAATGTAACTACAAAATAGTTTCGAACAATCTGGTATTGAAAGTGAGAACTGTTTTCAGGATGATTTGATTGTGGTTTAGCCACAGGCATATACGGCCATGTCTGACTATCGTTATACGCTTATTCAGGAATTACAAACCTCGCGTTATGACCTTAGTTGTCCAATTGAAATTGAGACGGGGGCTTTACTAATAGATAGTAAAACAAATAAGGTGCTGCTTCAATTACACCTGAATATCCTTGGAATTGATCACCATTACCTTTCATCCGTAACCCTTCGAATCAATTGTTTTGACGAAGTGGGTGATGGGGTTACTGGATTCAGCCCATATCGACATACGTTTACCGGGCTCAGTATTTTGGGCAAGACTTCTTTTGAGAATGAGATTCCCATTGTTTTAGATTCACTAGTGAGAAGGGTTGAAGTTGAAATTGAAAAGGTAGTATTTGAGGGCGGAAGTGAATGGTTTTCTTCTGGAGAATACGTTTTTCCTCCAGAGCAGAAAAGGATCGAAACCCTGAGCCTGGAATTGCGTGATCAGGTTAACAGAGACATTGGGCTTTTCTTACCTGATGAAAATCGTGACCATATCCGCTTTATTCCACAGCAATTGGATAATTGCTGGTTGTGTTCATGTGGAAGGCCCAATCGAAACAGGGAAGTGATATGTTGCCGATGCGGACTCTCACGTAAATGGATCTTCCGGAATCTGAGTGTGACGGGAATCACCTTGAATCTTGAGAAATATACTGAATCCTTGGTGCAATCGGTCAATGAGAAGGTGCTGCTCAAGAAACAGAGGATCATCCGCAGAAGAAAGTGGAACTTTCAGTTACAGAGAGTATTTCTCGCCATGCTGAGCGTTGGGGTGTTTTTGGTGTTATTTATTTCTTTTGGGAATCCATACATCCAGTATGTTCATGCGAATAACTTGCTGAGTAATGCCAAATTTGATGAAGCTATTTTGATCTATGAGACACTGGGTGAGTTTAAGAACTCTGACGAAATGATCAAAGAAGCAAATTACCAAAAGGCCTTTGACCGCCTGACCAATCAAAAATATGATGAAGCGCTCGCCCTATTTTTGATGAACGCAGATTACCGGAATTCGATGGAGATGGTCTCCGAAGTCAAATACCAGAAGGCGAATTACTTGCTTGGGAAAAAGAAATATGATGAATCAGCGTCGATATTTACCGGTCTCAATAACTACCGGAATTCCAGGCAATTGGCCCGTGAAGCCAATTATCAAAAAGCTAAAATGCTACTTGATCAGAATGAGTTTGAAGCTGCTGCTGCTGTGCTAAGCTTAACCAGCGATTATAAAGATAGCAAAAAGCTCTATAACAAAGCCTATTTTCTGTGGGGGATGCAACTGATGGGGCGAAATGAATGGAATGCGGCTAGAATTGCCTTAAGCAAAGTGGACAAGAAACTATACCCTGAAGTGTCAGCCCTAATGGATGATGCTCAAAAGAGGATTGACAAGGCGGAGAAAGAGAAGAAAGATAAAAAAGACAAGAAATGATGGATATGGATTGGCAGAAATCATTAATTGGGAATTAAATTTTTCAATCCAGGATTTTTATTGAATGGGAAAGCATTGACCGAAACCGCATTACACCATGCGGAATGAATTGAGGGATTTGCAGAGCACATCTGCGTCTGAAGAATCCCTGTACTAGATGCGAAAGTATTACAGATGATTATCAAAAACGCTGGTTCAATGCTACGTGAGAACATGTGCAAAGTACGAAGGTGATTATTGTTTCGATTGCACGCAATACCCGTGCGAAAAACTCAAACATATAGACCGGCGCTACCGCACAAAATATGGAATGAGTGTGATCGAGAATCTGGCACTCATCAGCGATTCGGGTATCGAGGCGTTTCTGGATCTTGAACGAAGCGGTGGCAGTCTTCACAAGGAATCCTGTGTGGACACGACCGCAAGTATTATTAAGATCATGAACCTCCAATACTTCGAACTATCACGAATTATTTCCCGATTTTGATGATAAAATTCACCTCCCGCTTGATTCGCGGATGAATATTCATTACCATATTAATCACACATAATCGTCAAAGGCTAGTGGTAAATCACAATCCACATTTGAGTTTTACAATTGAAAGGAGCAAGGAATGAAGTTCAAGTACCTGGGTAAGAACTACAACCGGCCAGATGCGATCGCCAAGGTAACGGGAAAAGCCGTTTACCTGGACGATATTAGACTGCCTGGCATGCTTCACACCGCCATCCTACGGCCTGAGTACGCGCACGCCAATATCCTCAGCATTTCCACCGAGGAAGCCGAAAAGATGCCTGGTGTTGTTAAAGTCGTTACCGGTAAGGGATGCAAATATCATTATGGCGACAATATCAGAGATCTAGTTCCAATGGCTGTCGATAAAGTGCGATATATCGGTGAGCCGGTTGCCGCAGTCATAGCTGATACAGCGGCGAATGCAGAAGCCGCGTTGGCGAAGATCCAGGTTGAGTACGAACCATTACCGGTATATATCGAAGGCCGCGAGGCCATGAAACCAGACGCCGTCCTCATTCATAAAGAGAATGGCAAGTACTGGCATTTGCCGCATATCAAACCCACTCCTGGAACAAACATTGCGAACACCTATCATTTGGTCAAAGGTCAGGGAGCTGAGGGTTTCAAGGACGCCGAGGTCATCGTTGAAGGTGATTTCGATTATCCGCTCGGTTCGTGTGCAGCCATTGAACCGCACGGCGCGATTGTGTGGTTCAAAGAAGACCATACCATCGATGTTTGGTCATCCTCCATTTGCCCGTTCATTATCCGTGAAGACCTGGCTCATTCTTATGGAGTTCCGGTGTCAGATGTACGGGTACGCATCCCTGACATTGGCGGGTGCTTTGGTTATAAATCAGACATCACCGTAGAACAAACCATCGCCTGGATCGCCAGTTTTGTTCCTGGGCGACCTGTCAAATGGGTGGCGACGCGGCAGGAAGATATCACTTCGACACTTCTCGGCCACGGCATCCGTTGCAAAATGAAAATTGGTGCAAAGAAGGACGGCAGACTTGTTGCCATTCAAAATGAAGTTGTTCACACTGGTGGTGCATATGCCGACACACCGGTTAATGTCACCATGGCTGCCACGCACAATTGCGCGGGCGGATATGAATGGGAACATTGTGATCTGATCGGATACACGGTATATACGAACACCCCGCCGGTGGGTGCATTCCGCGGTTACGGCCACCAGGAAGGGCAATTTGCTGTCGAGCGCTTGATGGATATCCTTGCCCGGAAATTGAATATGGATCCGATCAAACTGCGTGAGATGAATTACCTCTCCGAAGGCAAGACGAATTCACTTGGTGAAACCATCTGGAAAACGCATGGTGATATCCGCCAGTGCTCTGATTATGTTAAAGATACGGTTTTCAGCAAACCGAAACTTACCGAAGACGAGAACTATTATTACGGACGCGGTTTTGCAGCGGTCAGTAAATCTCCCAAGGGTGCATCCTTCTCCACCAAGGGCTGCTACATGAAGATGAACATTGATGGAAGCGTTAATGTGTCGATGGGCGGAGCAGAAGTAGGCCAGGGATTGCGGACTGTAGTGCGCCAGGTGACGGCTGAAGCACTCAAGATCGACCCCGAACGGGTTCGTGTTTACAATGACATCGATACACTGTATTCACCATATGAATGGCAGACAATTGGCTCGATGTTCACCACCCAGGGCGGGCGGGCAATTATCCGTGCAGCTGACAAGCTGATTGCGATCCTGAAGAATACTGCCGCCCAGGTGCTGAAGACAGACGTCGATTACCTTGATTACGATGGTGAATATGTCTTCCTGCGGAATGATCCCAGCATCCGCGTTTCGGTGAAGGAGATCAACCGGGGGTATATTACCTCGGATGGAATTACTGTCGGCGAGGTTGCCCAGGCCGTATCCGATGCCAGACTTCCGCGCTATATGAATCCAGATGCGAACGGACAGGGAAGCCTCGGGGTGAGTTATACCTTTGGCGCGACTGCAGCGGAAATCCGCATCGAAAAGAAAACCGGAAAGGTGATTGTCGATCACTTTACATCAGCTTTCGATATCGGACAGGTGATTAATCCCCAGCAGGCACGAGGATCCGTGACCGGCGGCGTAACCATTGGAATGGGAGCTGCGATTTCAGAAAAGGTTGAGTTTAGCGAAGATGGCAAGATCCTCAACCCGCACCTGTTCAAATATCACATTCCAACATACAAGGAAGCTCCGCAACAGGATGTTGAATTCATCGAGAATCCCGATGCAGTCGGACCATTTGGCGCCCGCGGAATCGGCGAGCATTCGGTCATTGGACCGGCTCCGGCCATCTTGAATGCTATCTACGATGCAGTGGGTATCGATTTTTATGAAATTCCTGTTACTCCAGACGTGCTTAAGAAAGCCCTGGAATCCAGGCAAGAGGTGAAATAATGGCAGAGAAAATTTCTTTTACCATCAATGGGCAGCCAACCACGGTCGAGGTCGATCCTGAGATGCTGGTCATCGATGTCATTCGTGAAGTACTCAACCTAACCGGCACAAAACGCGGCTGCGACAACTCAACTTGCGGTTCCTGCACCATCGTTGTGAACGGTAAAGCCACCAAGAGCTGCAATATGCCCGTAAAGAAAATTGCTGGTACGGATGTCTTAACAGTAGAAGGGCTGGCAAAAGGGATGGAACTGCATCCGATCCAGAAAGCAATTTCTGAATCTGGCGCGATCCAGTGCGGCTTTTGCACGCCTGGAATCGTGATGGAACTCTATGGGTTGCTGGAAAACAACCCGCAGGCCAGTCAACCTGAGATTGAAAGCGCACTCAACAAACATCTGTGCCGCTGCACAGGTTACGAACCCATCCGTGATGGGGCATTAATGGCGCAAAAGTTAATCCAGGAAAGAAAGTAACTACACTAATAAAAAATGGCCGTTCATCAATCATGAACGGCCATTTTTTGTTTTGAGAATCAGCCGTACCGGCCGGTGATGTAATCCGAAGTGCGTTTATCTTTGGGGGTATGGAAGATTTCTTTACCAGTTCCAAATTCAACCAGTTCACCCATGAGGAAGAAGGCTGCATAATCTGCCACGCGTACTGCCTGCTGCACATTATGAGGTGCAATGATGATGGTGTACTGGTGCTTTAATTCTCCCAACATTTCTTCGATATTAGATGTGGCAATGGGATCGAGCGCAGATGTGGGTTCATCCAGCATGATCACATCCGGTTCGAGTGCCAGTACCCGGGCGAGGCAAACACGCTGCTGCTGACCACCTGAAAGGCTATAGGCAGAATCTTTCAATCGATCGTTGACCTCTTCCCAGAGGAAAGATTGTCTTAGGGCTTGTTCAACCGCATGATCCAGTTTGTGCTTGTTCTTTTCACCAGCCATGACCAGGCCGTATGCAACGTTATCGTAAATCGACAACGGCAGCGGTACCGGGCGCGAAAAGACCATGCCAATCTTCCGCCGCAATTCGATCACATCCATTTTAGGATCAAGGATGTTTTGTCCCTGGAAAAGGACTTCGCCTTTCATTTCTTTAACATCGGCCAGATCATTCAATCGATTCAACACGCGCAGGAAGGTTGATTTTCCGCCACCGGCAGGGCCAAAGAGCACGGTAATTGCCTTGGATTCGATCTCCAGCGAGATGTTCTTCAAACTCTCGTTATCGTCAGAGTAACGCAGAGACAGGTTCTTGATCACAAATTCGTTCATAATGTCACCATTGACGTTTGGCGCGTGCGCGCGAACGGATGAGAGTGGCGATCAGGTTCATGCCCAACACGAAGATCAAGAGAACAAGCACCGTTCCGTATTGTATTGAAATGGGCATGCCTGGAATCTGGGTCGAGATGACAAAGATGTGATAAGGCAGGGCCATGGTTGCATCGAGAGGTGATTGGGGCAGCATGGGGAGGAAGAAGGTAGCACCGGTGAAGAGGATGGGGGCGGTTTCGCCAGCGGCGCGTTC
>Ga0116191_1000210_pt1 | contig 58619 bp, 51 predicted proteins | sample AD_UKC111_MetaG_FD_89897 | JGI IMG/M metagenome (GOLD analysis project Ga0116191, IMG submission 89897) | Active sludge microbial communities of municipal wastewater-treating anaerobic digesters from Hong Kong - AD_UKC111_MetaG | ecosystem: Engineered > Bioreactor > Anaerobic > Digestate... | reverse complement strand
GATTGCGCGACCGTCAAAAAAGGCGCATGATGGCGGAAGTTTCTGTGCAGATGGCAAATATTACCATTTTGACTGCGGAGGACCCGCGCACAGAGTCGTTGGATGCAATTCTCTCACAGATGGCCGATGCGGCAGAAGCTGCCGGAGGTATCGAGAATAAGACATTCTACCGTGTTCCGGATCGCGGAAACGCCATCCGACTGGGTGTGAAACTAGCGAAGCCGGGGGACCTGGTGATCTCCTGCGGCAAAGGGCACGAGCAGTCGATGTGTTTCGAAACTGTCGAATATCCATGGGACGACCGCATTGCCATGCGTGCGGCATTGGCGGAATTACTGCATCTGGACGGCCCTGACATGCCCGTCTTACCAACTTCGTAAATCCATTTGATATGAAAGAAGAGGGCTCAATTATATTCACTTGAGCCCTCTTCTTGTTAATCCGTTCCTATTTCACAATCGGCATGTATAGATTTAATGACATCTTGCCATCACCCAGGAGGTCAATGAAGTTCAATTTTTCATCCCCCAAGTGTTCTTCCAACCACTGATGGTGTCCAAGGCGGTAAGGGCTGCTTTCGATCCATGCTGTTAGACCTTTCCAGGATTCCGGGATGAATTTCTCTGCCTCTTCCAGTAATCCGCTGCAGTGGGACAATGCATACAGACCACCGGAAAAGGACTTGACATCCGGGTAGAGAGTTGCGTTTCCTTCAGGAATGACAGCCCAGATTTCATATCCGTAATTTTCACTTCCGGGTGCCGGATCTGGATTGTTGAAACCGAAATATCGAGTGGGACCAATGATTGATTGATTGTGTTCCAACCATTCACGCAGTTTACCTATGGCCAGCAGCTCGGGGGAATTACCAAATCCATTAAAACTCAAGTATTGGAAAGCCGGTAATTCTACGATTCTAATGTCTTCCATTTTGATGCTCCTATTCATGATTTACACATATTACCGCGCGGTTAAGTCTATTGTATGTATAATAAGTGTCAACTAATGACAGTTATTTCTACCCTTCTCATGAAATATGGAGAAAAATGAGGGCTGACCGGTTAATTAATATTCTCTTGCTGCTGCAACAGAAGAGAAAGATGCACGTCTGTGACCTGGCACGTGAATTAAATGTGTCTGCGCGAACAATCTATCGCGATTTGGTTGTTTTGAGTTCAAACGGTTTTCCGGTGTATGCTGAAAAGGGTCCTGGCGGTGGATGCTGTATTGTTGAGGAGTACAGGAGTTCTTTTTCCAGGATCACTCCAGTAGAACTTGACGCCTTACGTGCCATCAACCTTCCGGAAACGCTTTTGTCAATGGAAGCTGGAAAAACGCTGCAACGGGCACTGTTGAAACTCAATGCAGCCAGATCGGGTGAGCTTCAGCAGGAGACTTTTCTCCACCTTGACTGGAATCCCTGGCGTCGCGATGATAAAACTCCTCTGGACGTACTGAATATTTTTTATGAAGCTGCAAGGAAGCACTGCCTGGTGAGGGTCAAATATTTTCTCTGGAACCGGGCGGAGATCGACCAGGTCATTGAACCGTACGGTATCGTAGCCAAGACCGGAGAGTGGTACGTGGTTTATTCGGTCAATGGGAACCTTCGTTTTCAAAAAGCACGCACGTTTACCCTAGTAGAGATGTTGAATTTAACTTTTAAAAGGGAAGAAGGATTCAATCTTGAAGAAGTATGGAAGCGGATCACTGCTCGAAGCTTCAATGAGCAGGATGCCTACCGGGTAAGAATCAAAGCAACACCTGCAGCTGTGGAGATCATTAAAGGAACTTATTGGGATTCTCCCTACAAAGTACTCTCATACAGCTCCGCTCTCGAACCAGATGGCACGTTGATCATGGACCTCCAGTTCGATTACCTGCCGTCTGCCAGAACCTTCCTGTTGGGGATGGGAGGTTCGGTGGAGGTGCTTGAACCTGAACCATTGCGGTGGAGTCTGGCGGATTTTGCCCGGCAGGTGCTAAACATTTATTCAGTATAAAAAAAGATCCTCCGAATTTTCGGAAGATCCTTTTTGTGAGTCTAAAAACCTGGTAGGATTATCTTCTGGGACCGTTGTTGCGGTCTCCACCGGAGCGTCCGCCGCCATAAGATGAACGGCCGCCACCGCGGCGATCACCACCGCGCCTGTCGCCACCAGAACGTGGACGGCTGCCGCCGCTCTTGCCGCCCTTATCGTGTTCAAGGGCTTCTTCCGGTGTCCAGCCTTCCAAAACAGCCTGGCGTGAGAGGCGAATCTTTCCGTTCTCATCGATAGCGGTAACCATCACGGTTAATTCATCGCCCATCTTAACCACGTCTTCCACTTTCTCAACACGTTCAGAATCGAGCTGGGAGATGTGCACCATGCCGTCAATGCCAGGCAGGATCTGAACGAAGGCACCGAAGTCAGCGATACGCACAACCTTGCCGGTGTAGATATGACCGACCTGTGCACTCTCGGTAAGTGATTCAATGCGCTCGCGGGCGGCTGCTTCACTGATACCATCAGTGGCTGCAATATAAACGGTACCGTCGTCATCAATGTCGATCTTGGTGTTAGTTTCTTCCTGCAATGCACGGATAGTTTTACCTCCCGGTCCGATGATGGCACCGATTTTATCAATAGGTACCTGCAGGGTGGTAATGCGGGGAACGAACGAACGAAGATCAGGCCTTGGAACAGGAATTACCTCGAGCATTTTATCGAGGATAAACATGCGGGCGTCGTGAGCCTGTTGGAGTGCCTGGCGCATGATTTCAGCAGTGATGCCTTTGATCTTGATATCCATCTGCAGTGCAGTGATGCCCTTGGTGGTACCGGCAACCTTGAAGTCCATATCGCCCAGGTGATCCTCGGCTCCCTGGATATCAGTCAGAACCACGTAACGGTCACCTTCTTTGATCAATCCCATGGCAACACCAGCCACAGGGGCTTTGATGGGTACACCAGTGTCCATGAGAGCAAGGGTTGACCCGCAAACTGAAGCCATTGAGGAGGATCCGTTGGAAGCCAGTACCTCAGAAACCAGGCGCAGGGTATATGGAAAATCTTTCTCCGACGGGATGACCGGAACGAGAGCGCGTTCAGCAAGTGCGCCGTGGCCGATTTCACGTCTTGATTGCCCGCGCAGCATCTTCACTTCGCCGGTGGAGTAGGGCGGGAAGTTGTAATGGTGCATGTAGCGCTTCGTATCATTGGGTGAGAGTGTGTCAATCTCCTGTGCTTCCTTGGGGGTACCCAGGGTTGCAAGGGTGAGAACCTGGGTTTCACCGCGGGTAAACAAACCAGAACCGTGGGCGCGAGGGCTGATGCCGACTTCACACCAGATCGGGCGGATCTCGGTCAGTTTGCGTCCATCCGGACGTTTGTTTTGGTCAAGGATACGAGAGCGCACAACACGTTTATACGTTTCTTCGAAGGCCTCTTTGTATTTTGCGATTTCCTCAAGGTCTTCAGGATCGGTATATTCGAGCACAACAGCTTCCCGCAACGCATCGATAGCATCCTGAAGCTCGTGTTTGCCGTGCAGGTTATCGAGAAGTTCATTCATCTCGGCCGCGGAGCGGTTGGTAACCTTTTCAACCAGGGTTTCATCCAGGGTATAGAGAGTCACTTCGCGTTTGGGTTTGCCCATCTCTTTGACCATTTCGAGTTGTGTTTCGACGATCGATTGAATCGCTTCATGACCGAAAAGCAGGGCAGAGACCATTGATTCTTCATCGATTTCATTGGAACCGGATTCAACCATGAGAATCGCATCCGAAGTTCCGGCAATGCGCAAATCGAGATCTGATTCATCGATCTGGGCAAAGGTTGGATTAAGTACGAGTTCGCCGTTGATGCGGCCGACGCGAACGGCTCCCACAGGCCCGGCCCAGGGGATATCCGAGATCATCAATGCGGCTGATGCGGCGTTGATGGCCAGGATATCGAGGGGGTTTTCCCAATCCGCAGAGAGTGAGAACATGATGACCTGTACCTCGTTGCGGATGTCTTTATTGAAGAGGGGGCGCAGCGGGCGGTCGGTAAGGCGTGAGATGAGGATGGCGTCGGTACCGGGTCGACCTTCGCGGCGGAAGAAGGAACCGGGAATGCGGCCGCCGGCATACATGCGTTCTTCATATTCCACGGTCAGGGGGAAGAAATCCTGCCCCTGGCGGGGTTCATTACCCATTGTAGCGGCCGCAAAGACGACAGAATCACCAAAGCGCACCGTAACCGACCCTCCGGCTTGAGCGGCAAGTTTGCCGGATTCAAACGTCAAAGGACGACCACCGATGGTGGTTATAAATTTTTTACTTTCTGGTTTCATTTTTTCTCCTAAAATTCCTATCCCGCCTGGTTAGGAACTGAAAACTGCCGGGGACACCACGTGTCCTCACCATTTTTCAATGCCCAACCGGCGGTGAAATGATTCCGCAGTATGGAAGAAAAATCAAAACGAGTAGATGGCATCTACTCGTTATTTTCCTGCCTTACTTGGTGCGGATGTTTAGTTTTTCGGTAATGGCTGCGAACCTGGGGAAGTCTGTGCGGCGCAAGTATGCCAGCAGTCTCCGGCGCTGCCCTACCATTTTCAGCAGCCCGCGGCGTGAGGAATTATCCAATTTATTTGCGCGCAGGTGCTCGGTCAGTTGCCTGATACGAACTGTGAGGATGGCGATCTGTACGTCAGCCGAACCCGTGTCCGTATCGTGCATGTGGTACTCAGCAATCAATTTTTGTTTCTCTTCCTTTGTCAATCCCATGACAGTTGCTCCTTAATAAATTTATGCAAGTCGCCGTGTCCGCAGAAGACCCGCAGACAGGTCGAGTCATAGACAAAATTATACCAGAGGGTTGCGGTTGTGCCCAGAGTTCTCGAAGTGTGTTCTCCCTAAGGTAATTCATATATCTTAATGATGAAGTTCTGCTTTTTGACGCAAAGATTGACGCAATGAGTTTTGAGCTGTTGGAGAAAAGTACTCCAATGACCGCCTGATGAAACGGTCCAGGGATGTGTTCTTTGATCTGGTCAGTATTTGCTTCAGAAAATAGACTGTTTCAACTTCAGACCGTTTCGCCAGGTGTTCCAATGCGATATGCAGATCGTATTGTATATCAGGCTCCAGGGTGGAAAACAGAGGTGTCAGGAAGGAATAGACGGCAGGAAGGTTTTCATAATCACGGTCGTCGATCAAGGTGATGACTCCCTGTATTGAAAGCCTGATCTGCCAGCTTTCACGAGAATTCTTCCATTTTTCCAGTACTGTCAGCCAGGATTGCGGCTCCAACTTGCGCAGCGTTGCCGATCCGTATTCATGCAGGTAGGGCAGCAGAAGTGCATCATTTGGGTTTGCTGACCATTCGATAATACGGATGATTACGGATTCTTTTTCTGAAATGGGGTACTTTCCCAGCAAGGATGCTGCCAACTGGCGTATTTCGATTTCAGGCTGTTGCCACATTTCTTCGAGGATACGCATGAGCTTTCCGGGTTGGTCGATGCAGTATCCGGAAAGTGAATGTTCTAGCTCCCGGTTCAACAGCAGGGGTGTATTAAATGCCGGCTGCGAATGGATTTCAAGATGATAGTTGGCGAGCGGGAAGGTACGATCTGAATAGACAGAATATATCTCGCGCAACCCTGCAACGAATTCGGACGGGCGATCGAACGAGTTCTTTACCAGTGTTATCCTGGTTCGTAAACGTGATAGATCGATAGCCGGCATTCTTCCAACCAGACCTAGTAGGCTTTGGCGAAGTAGACCTTTTCGCTGGCTTCCTTGCCGCAGACGATGCATTTACCATGACCGCCGGGTTGTTCCATTGGAATACAGCGGGTGGTGGCTTTGGTATCTTCCTTTACTTTCGCCTCGCAGGCGGGATCACCGCACCACCACGAAAGTGCCCATCCCTTTTCCTGCACTACTGTTTTCAACTCTTCGTAGTCTTTGGGATCGAAGATGTGGCTGTCTCTGAAGGCTTTGGCCTTTTCATAAAGCGAGGTGTGGATTGTTGACAGGAGGTTACCAACAGATTCTGCGAGGTTATCCTGGGATAGGAAGGATTTCCCATCACGTCCGGGTATGTCACGCCGGGCAGCCATGACTGAGCCTTTTTCCACGTCCTTTGGACCAACTTCGAGACGCAAAGGCACACCGCGCATCTCCCAATCATTGAACTTGAACCCGGGTGTTACTTCGGTGCGGTCATCAACCTTGACGCGGAATTGCTGCAACTGGATTTTGATTTTTTCGACCACTGGCATTACTTTGCTGCGTTCCTCGTCATTCTTGTAAATTGGAACGATTACGACCTGAACCGGTGCCAGCCGTGGGGGCATGATCAATCCCTGGTCGTCTCCGTGAGTCATGATGATGGCGCCGATAAAGCGCGTGGAGACACCCCAGGAGGTCGTCCAGCAGTATTGAAGGGTATTGTCCTCGTCCAGGTATTGGATGTTGAAGGCTTTGGCAAAGTTCTGTCCCAGCAAGTGAGAGGTACCTGCTTGCAGGGCTTTGGTGTCACCCATCATGGCTTCGATCGAATAGGAATGAACAGCACCGGCGAATTTCTCCGTGGCGCTCTTTCTTCCGGGAATTACCGGAACCGCTGCTTCCTCGGTCGCAAAGCGTGTGTAGATATCGAGCATCCTCAAAGTTTCTTCTTCCGCTTCCTTCTCGGTGGCGTGGGCAGTGTGACCTTCCTGCCAGTAGAATTCGAGGGTGCGCAGGAAAAGACGTGTGCGCATTTCCCAGCGAACGACGTTGGCCCACTGGTTGATCAACAGCGGCAGGTCACGGTATGATTTAATCCATTTGGAGTACATATAACCGATGATCGTTTCAGAGGTGGGGCGAACGACCAACGGCTCTTCGAGTTTTTCACCTCCGCCGATGGTCACAACTGCCAGTTCGGGTGAGAATCCTTCCACGTGTTCCTTTTCTTTTTCAAGAAAGGACATTGGGATGAAGAGGGGAAAGGCCGCGTTAACATGACCGGTGGCTTTGAACATGCGGTCCAATGTCTGCTGGATGTTTTCCCACAAAGCCCAGCCGTATGGTCTGACGACCATGCAGCCGCGTACAGGGGCATAATCAGCCATCTCAGCGCGCTGTATGACCTGGTTGTACCATTCTGAATAATTTTCACTTCGGGAGGTTAATTTTTCATTACTCATATGTCATTCCTGATAAAAAGATGATGATTCCTGGGGCTATATTTGGTTAATGATCTCGAATGCACTTTCCACATCCGGAACGATATGAATCAGATTGCGTTCCTTGGATCCCACATAGCAGCCGAGTGAGTCGAGAAATTGAGAGACCACCTTCTGCCAGCCGTTTCCGACCAGGATCAGTCTTCGGGGTTTGCTGCCATTAACAATGAGTTCGTTCCACATCACAGTCATCTCAGCCAGGGTTCCAACACCACCCGGCATCACTACTGCAGCATCACAGCGATCGATCAATGCGTACATTCTCTCACGCAGGGTGGTGTACTTCCATTCTTCCACGACCCATTGGTTGGCTTTTGTGCTGCGGTATTTCTCAATTTCCGCGCAGGTAACACCGATCACATGCCCGCCGACTTCTTTTGCACCGCGCGAGGCGGCTTCCATGATCCCGATGTATCCACCGGTCATGACCGTATGCCCATGGGCTGCCAGAAGACCGCCCAGGCGCATTGCATCTTCGTATGCCTGATCACCAGGCCTGGCTGAGGCCCCTCCAAAAACTGCAACTTTCATTTAGATTCCTCCACATCTGGATTTTCCAAATCCCAGGTACGGTTATAATTTTTCCGTAGTTTGGCAAGGATGGCTTCTTCGAGGTTGATGCCTGTAATGCTTGATAATTGCAGCAGATAAAGTGCCACGTCAGCCAATTCATCCTGTAGATCGTCAAGATCGGCGGCTTTTTCACTCCATTGGAAATGTTCCAACACTTCAGAAGCTTCCAATGTCAGCGAAATTGCCAGGTTGCGAGGGGTTTGACTGCGCCGGCTGTCCTCGTCATACCATCCCTTGGCGGTGACAAAGCGATTCATCTCATCGGTGAGCTGCTTTAGATCCATACGTGATTACCTTTTCAGTATTGCCTGCAAGGCAACCTGGGCTGATTTCACCTGCTCAGGATGCCAACCTTCTTCGGAAACCATATGCTTTAGATGACAGATTACCGTTTCCTGACTTTTGGTATCCAGGGATGCGTATGCATGAATAATTCTTTCTTGATCACGGGAAAGAATCCCATCCCATACCTGCTCGAGAAAAATGGACGATGTCGTCAAAATGATTCCTATCTGCCAAATATAATTTCTAATCTTACCATAGGTGATTGTTTAGCGTTCCACGATAAACCTGAAAACAAAAAGCTGGACGGGATCAACCCGTCCAGCCTGTATTCCTTGTGAGGAATTATTCTTCTTTCTTGCTTTCCAGTTCCTTGGCGCGGGCATCAACGATTGGCTGGGCAATGTGCGCTGGAACTACCTCTGTATGGTCGAATTCCATGCTGAAGAAACCGCGGCCGCCCGTAATGGAACGCAGGGTGGTGGTGTATCGCAGCATTTCAGACTGGGGAACGGTTGCGGTAACAACTGAACGACCTTTCAGGGTTTCCATACCCTGGATGCGTGCGCGGCGGGTGTTAAGGTCACCCATCACATCACCCATATTGGCTTCGGGGACGGTGATCTTGCATAACATGATCGGTTCACGCAGCACTGGGGAAGCATCCTTGACGGCCAGTTTGAAGGCTTCGCGGCCGGCAACTTCGAACGCCACAGGTTTGGAATCCACCGGGTGCTCTTTACCGTCGAATACCGAGACATGCACACCTGAGACCGGATAACCGGCGATGACGCCTTCCTTCATCACGGCCTGGATTCCTTTTTGGATGGAGGAGGAATAAGACTGCGAAATGGCGCCGCCAAAAACGTCCCATGTGAAGTCATAATCCTTGTCAGTAATTGGGCTGACTTTGAGGTGAACTTCACCAAACTGGCCGGAACCACCGGTTTGTTTCTTGTGGCGGTACATGGCGGATGCGGATTTGGTAATCGTTTCCTGGTAAGGAACCTTGGGTTCCTGGGTGAGGATGCCGACCTGGAATTTTGTTTCAGCACGGCGAATGGCAACGTCAATGTGTTGATCGCCCATTCCCTGTAGGATGGTTTGCAGCGTGTAGGGATCGTTATGCCAGGTGAGGGTCATGTCCTCCTCGCACAATCTCGTAAGCGTGCTTGACATTTTGGTTGAGTCCGCCTGGGTCTTGGGGAAGAGAGCAACCTGGTAGAGTGCTGTGGGATACTGCGGCAGGGGCAAGGTCAGCGGATGGTTTTTGTCGCAAAGTGTATTGGAGGTGGAAGTTTCAGACAACTTCGGTACGACACAAATATCGCCAGCATGTATGGTCTTAACCGAAATGGATTCCTTTCCACGAGGAATGTTCACAGAACCGAGACGTTCTTCAATACTCTTGGTCTGGTTCCATACCCTGGCATCAGCACTGATTGTACCGGAGTAGACACGGAAGTAGGTTTGTTTTCCAACAAATGGATCGGCTGTCGTTTTCCAGACATAGATCGCCAGAGGTCCATCATCTTTAGCGTCAAGTTTTTCTTCGCCATTCTTTCCTTCAGCAACCTGGACTGGACTCTGCGCAGGAGAAGGCATGATATCGACGATGGCATCGAGCAGTCTGAGAAGGCCAGTACCTGTGGTTCCGGATGAAACCAGCACGGGAACAAATCCACAGGATCGGACAACAGCAGTGAGGCCTTTCACTACTTCTTCTTCAGATAGAGTGCCGCTTTCAAGGTATTTTTCAAGAAGCGAGTCATCGCCTTCAGCAGCGGCTTCGACCAACTTCATTCGGGCTTCTTCCGCGGCAGCTTTAAATTCGGCGGGAATTTCTTCAGCGGTTTTCCCAACACCCTTGTATGCTTTCATCGAGAGCAGGTCGATGACTCCCTGGAAAGCCTGTTTCTCACCCCAGGGAAGCTGAATGGGGATGAGGCGAATATCGGAATACTCTTCAACAGAGGTTAATGCTTTTTGGAAATTTGCGTTTTCGCGATCCATTTTATTGATCACCAAAAAGCGTGGAAGATTGAATTTTGTGCAGTAATCCCAGGCGAGTTCGGTACCCACTTCAAGGCCGTTAACTGCATCCACCATAAGAATCGCACCATCGGATACCCGCATGGCTGAAATTTCCTCACCAACGAAATCCGTATAGCCAGGGGTGTCTAGGAAATTGATCTTTACGTCGCGATACTCCACAGGGATTACAGAGGTATACAGGGAAATCGTGCGCCGGATTTCTTCTTCGTCAAAATCGGAAGCAGTTGTTCCGTCCTCGATCTTTCCCATACGGGTAGTGGCTCCAGTGTAATGGAGAAATGCTTCGCAAAGAATCGTTTTACCAGCCCCTGAATGGGATGCCAGCACGATATTACGGATTTTGTCGGTTGAGTACTCTTTCATGAAAGGGAGTCCTTCTTGTAAATGAAATTAATTCAACCTGCTAATTCTAATTGACGATGCCTTTCTTGTCAAAGCGTATGAATTCTTCAATATAAATACTTGATTTATCCGTAAAAATGCTATGATGTACAATGTAAACTGGGAACCAGAAGAATGAAAAATGCGTCAATTAATGTGTGGCGGCTAATCCTTATATCAATAATTGCGTTGTTGAATCTTTCTCCGTCATGGCTCACTGCATGGTCATATGATCAAGAAAGTCTTACTACACGTTCTATTTCTTTTGATCATCTCCAGCCGGTAGAGAGTGCGTTGAGTGCTCGAATCAATGGGACGATGTATTGTCTTGCTTTGGTGAACGGGCAGGCGAGCATCTCCTCTTGCCAGACTGATCAAAGGATTGTTGCCTGGCAAAGCCCTTCAGATTGGGAAGTTCTGGAAGCATTCTTCGCTGATTTGAACCGCGATGGAGTTTCAGAGGCAACCTTGCTGGTGTGGCGCGATTTTCAACCCTGGCCTGTAGATCGTTTTTTGCCAAGCGGTGGAAGGATCAAGTCTTTTCAAGATTCCAATGGCAGAAGCTGTCAGGTGATTTTAATGGGAATGAAAGATGGCGAGTTTACAGAAGCCTGGGCAGGGTCAGCCATGGCTGATCCGCTGCATCAGGTTCATGCCGCTGACCTGGACGGCGATGGTATGGAAGAGCTGGCAGGATTGGAATATCCCTATAACGGAAATTCTCATCGCTCATCCATTGTTATCTGGGAATGGAATGGTTTTGGATTTTCTCTCGGAGACCGTGTAATTGGTTCGTATTCAACTTTACAAATCATCTTGGATGAACAAAGCGTGCTGCTTGTAGTCCAGTAGAGAATTGGAGGATCTAATGAAGCAAAAGAAAACACTTACCCTGATATCGTTACTCACAATTGCGCTGATCTTGTTGAACGCCTGTACGCTTCCGTTTAATATCGTGGAACGCGTTAAGGAAACAATCCAATCTGCGATCCAGGAAACACCAACAGCCATAAGCGAGGAACCAGCCGTCACCGTAATGCCGGCGGAGGATTTATATGCCGAACCCTTCGCAGAATATTCACAGGTGAGCTATACCATTCCAGATAAATATTCCGGCGGGTATTCCCTGCCGCTAACGCTGGACCAGGTAAACGGGCTGAATGAATTAGAGCTCAGCGATGCACAGATCACTGCTCTGCTGAAGAATGGTTTTGTGGTCAAACCCGCTGAGAATGATCCAAACCGCAGATTCAACGAGTTTTACCAGGCATACGAATCCGTGCGCTACGATTCAACTCCCATATTTATTACAACAGACGCAGTTTTCCATGTCTATCATCTCGTTTTTGACAAAATGCTGCGCGATCTTGAGCGTGTTTCCTTTACTGATTTGCTTAAAGAATTGACCAGTGCCATGCTGGAAGCCAGTTCAGCCCAATATGACGCGCTGAAGGGCACCGAAATGGAAGAGGCTGCGCTTCGCAACGTGGCATATTTTGCTGTACCGGCATTAATTTATGATCTCCCGGTCATCATTCCCGGTGACGCGCTGACCCTGGCGGAAGAAGAAGTGGCGTTGATCGAATCCCAGGCAGGCACTCTGACCTCCCCGATCTGGGACACCGGCGAACAGGCGCAGGATGATGTATATATTGAAGATTATTCCCAGTATATTCCACGCGGCCATTACACGATGGATGAGGGACTCAAGACCTATTTTAAAGCCATGATGTGGTACGGTCGCATGACATTCCGTTTGAAGGATCCAATCGAGACGCAGCGCGCGTTGCTTGTTGTGCAGGCAATGCGCACGGCTCAAACCCAGTCAGGGAGAACTGCACTGGAGTTATGGCAAAACATTTATGATCCAACCGTGTTCATAGTTGGAAAATCTGATGACCTTTCGATTTACGAATATGGAGCGTTATCTGACAAGATATTCGGAAGCTCCCCGGATCTTCAAACGTTTGCTGATCCTACATTGACAGCTGCATTCCAGGAAGCTGCCAAGGCTTTACCCGCCCCGCAGATCAATTCCATGTGGGTGTGGATCTGGCAGGATCGCGATCAGGCTACCAAGGGGTTCAGGTTCATGGGACAGCGTTTTACCCTTGATGAGTACGTTTTTGGTCAATTGATCTGGCGCAAAGTTGGAACGCTAGACAAGCCGAGGGATTTGCCCAAGAGTCTGGATGTTCTGGCGGCAATGGGATCCGAGGAAGCCTATTCGATCCTCGATCAGATGGGTGAAACGACCTACGAAAACTATACCAAGCAAATGACCAAGGTTCAGGAAGAAGTGGCAGGATTCAAATTGGATTCCTGGACTCAAAATCTTTACTGGTCCTGGTTATATGCGCTGCAGCCAATTTTTGCGGTAAAGGGTGAGCAGTATCCGGCTTTCATGCAGACCCAGGCCTGGCTGCATAAAGATATGCAGACTGCCCTTAGTTCCTGGACGGAATTGAAGCATGACACGATCCTGTATTCCAAACAGGTAATGGCTGAAATGGGCGGCGGACCAAATGAACAGGTTCCTCACGGGTATGTGGAACCCAATCCTGAAGCGTATGCCCGGCTGCTGGCGCTGGTGAACATGACCAGAGATGGGCTTGACAACCGCGGGCTACTCGATGATGTCACCAGTGGTAATCTCGACAATCTCATCGACGAGGTAGCTTTCCTGCTGGATGTTTCTCAAAAGGAGTTGAACGGGCAAACCCTCACTGATGAAGAGTATTGGCGCATCCAGTACTTCGGGGGATGGCTGGAAGCTTTGACTGTTGCGGCAGCTGATGTGGCTGATCCTGTACAGGGTGGTGGTGACCTGCAGGATCAAAAATCTGCGCTTATCGCTGATGTTGCAACTGGCATTGGGCGCGTGCTTGAGGAAGGCGTGGGATATCCTACGAGTATTTATGTGGTGACCCCTACGGAGCCTTATACAGTGGCTGTGGGAGCCGTTTATACCTATTACGAATTCCCGGTAGCCCAGGATAATCGTCTGACAGATGAAGCCTGGCAGGAATTGCTGGAATCCAGTTCTGCTCCAGCAGCACCCGAGTGGACCTCCTCTTTCATCGTCCCATAATGTTACAGAAAATGGTCTGGCAGGGAGCGCTGATCATCACAGCGCTCCTTGCTCTTACTGCTTGTACTCGTGAGAATAATACTTCTTCACTGCTGCTGGGTGGAGATGTGTTCCTGGCACGTGCAGGAGAACCCCTGTTTGAGACCGGGATTGATCCCTGGGGTGATCTGACCTCGGTGTCAGATGAGTTTGGACAGAGTCTTTTTGCAGTCAATCTCGAATCCCCATTGGGCACGATGACAAATAAAGCCAGCCTGCCAGATTTTTCAATGAATCTATGTGCACCACCTGAGAGTGTCAGTATTCTGGAGAATGCAGGGATCGACCTGGCGGCAACAGCCAATAACCATAGAGATGATTGCCTGGACTCAAACGAAGTCTTCACTGCGGAAATCCTGGATGAAGCCGGGATTGATCATGTGGGTAACCAGGGTGAGGTGGTTTACAAAACGCTGCCCGGCGGCACGGTTGCATTCCTCGCTCTCGATGATGTCTCAGGTATGGATGCACTGGATTTAATACTGCAGAGAGTTCAGCAGGCTGATGCTAATAGCGATCTTGTGGTGATCTCGATCCACTGGGGCGCAGAATACCAGGCCGGGCCCACGCAGCGCCAGCATGATCTTGCAGTAAGACTTGTGGATGCCGGTGCGGACATTATCTGGGGGCACCACCCGCATGTGTTGCAGCCAATGGAGTGGATGCGTTCCACAATCGACGGGCATGATGCCTTGGTTCTCTACAGTCTTGGGAACCTCTTATCGGATCAATGGATGCTGCAGGACACACAAAAAACTGTACTGGTAAACATTGAGTTCACTAAAGGTGGTATTCAAAAAGTTGTTCTGATTCCCATGCGTATGGACCTGTCTTCGAGGAAGCTGATTTTTCCCCGCGATAAACAAGACATTACCTGGTGGGTGGATCGACTGAACTTAACCAATATTGGTAATGAAAAAGTGGAAATCGAAATCTGGCAGGCTGAAAAACCTTAAGAGCGATGGAACTGCAGCATTTTTTCCATTCGCCATGAGGGTTCATGTACCGTGTGCCAGGTGCCAAGGTGGTCAATGTAAGACCAGATGCCTGGTTCTTCAGCGACAATCTCGAAACCGCAACGCCGGTATAATCGGATGGCATTCGTATTTTCACGGGCTACGTTCAATGTCATGCGAGTGAATTTTTTCGCGAGCAGATATTCCTCAGCAATATCCAGCATCCTCGATCCGATTCCGAGACTTCGGTAAAGCGGTTTGAGGCGGAAGGAATACATATACCCCCGGTTCCAACCATCAGCCAGCTCAGGACGGTCGCAATTCAATTGCAGGAAGATCTGTCCAATCATCCCCGTTCCCTGTAATTCTGCAATCCATGCCATGGCAGTACCGTTCAACATACGCTTGTAAAGGTTCAAAAAGATGTTGCGGAAATGCGTGTATTCGCCATCCCATTCCAGGTCTGGAAGGTCAGATTTTTCCAGCTTGCGGATGATAACATTTTCCAGAACAGAAAAAGGTGAAATTTCAGTCTTCCGGTCGGTCATTGTCTTTTGTCAGCAAATTATCCAGGAAAGTCATCTCTTCAGACTCAGTCGAAATTTTTCCGTCGATCCATGCCTCTCGCAGAAGAGAGAGTATCTCAGCATATTGAGGTCCAGGCGGAACACCCTTTTCCCGCAGCGTGTTACCGTCTGCATGTGGTTCAATCTTGCGCCATTTAACCACGTAATCATAGATTTTTTGTTTCAATCCCTCATCAACGGTTAGACAGTATAAAGTATACACTCCAAAGATCGGAATTTTCCCAAGCTCGATAGAAATCTGGCTGGGAGTCATCCGGTGAAATTCGTTCACTTTACCGGAAATATCGCCAACTTTGGTCAACGTGTCCAGGATCTGATTGGAAAGACGCAAGCGATTTCCAATCTCGATTCTCGCTTTGAGTGGCAGCGGGATTAACCATACAAGATAGGCCAGAATCAACCGGGTGGGGGTATTGCCTACAAAATCCGAGAGGTCCCAACCGAAATGGGATTGATAATCCAATGCTTCAAGGAGAGGCAACTCATATTTCTTGTTCCATTTTAATTCCGGATGAATATATTCCAGAAGAGAGAGTTCTTCCAGCCTTCTCATGATTGAGACAGGATCGTTTTCAGAAAAGATCAGATCGAACTCATGGCGCAGGCGTTCACCACTTAACTGCTTGAGCAGTCCGCATGCCTCTGTCATTAGCTGCAGCGTACGTTTCTCGATTTGGAAATGAAAACGTTGCTCGAAACGTACTGCGCGCAGCAGGCGCGTGGGATCATCTACAAAGGAGAGAGAATGCAGAACCCGCACCTGTTTCTTTTCGATATCCGACAGGCCGCCCCAAAAATCATAGACTTCACCGTAATGATGACCATCCAGTCGCAGTGCCAGGGTGTTAATTGTAAAATCACGGCGGTGAAGATCCAGTTTAATACTCGATCGTTCTACTGTCGGCAGGGCACTGGGATGATCGTAAAATTCGGTTCGCGCACTGATGAAATCCAACGAATCCGGGAGATCGATTGCGGTACGTTTTGAAACGCCCAGGTGTGATTGCAGAGAAGACCATATCGAGTCAATTTGCCACTTTGCTGTACCGAAGCGGCGGTGACTGACCACACGTCCTCCAAATTTGCGCTCCAGCGCTTGCGCAAAGGAGATGGCATCTCCTTCCACTACAATGTCGAAATCGACGGAAGGCCGTTCGAGGATCAAATCGCGTACGAATCCCCCCACAATATAGATGGCCTGGTGTTCCTCGCCTGAAAAACCAGCAATCATCTTTAGCAATGCCAGGCGGGAAGGGGGGAGTGCCTTATCCAGCATGGCGGCATAATTCTTTTGGCCGGCAATTGCGCCGTTGTACCCTGGTAATGTCTTAAGGAGATCGGTACGGGTAACGATGCCAACAATCTTTCCTGAATCGGGATCAATTACGGGAATCTGTCCCCAGCCAGTGGCGGCCATGAGCTGGTGCAATTGATCGATGGTATCCGTTGTCTTTAAGGTATATTCACCAGCTTCCATGAGACTACCGGCATTGAGGTTTAATTTGTGGCTTAAAGCACGGTCAACGGACCGGCGGGTGAGGAGCCCCACGACTTTATCGTTTTCCACGACCGGGTAACCTTCATACCCGTAACGCTGCATTAACCGGGCAGCTTCATGGAGCGGAGTGGCCGGTGACATGACGTGAGGGCGGCGGGACATGATTTTTGCGACGGTTAGCGGTGGTTTGATCGAATGTGTCAGTTCTTCAAGGAGCTGGTTGTACAAATCAGCCAGCATCGTTTCACTATCGTCCGTTGAGCTTATCTGGATTAATGCTGCTGCGGCCCGTTCGTGCCCGCCGCCGCCGAAATGATGGGCAATGCGAGCCACGTTTACCTGATCCGTGGTTGAACGCGCCACCAGTCGAATCCCCTCAGGAGTGCGTACCAGCAGGAACAGCGCATCTGGATCAAGCAGGTCGCGCAATTTGTGAGCGATGCTGGAGATTTCTTCATTCAGATATGGAGCCATTGCGGACGAAATGATGATTGATTTTCCGTGTATGGAGATCGAATTGGCTTTTTCGAGTAAAAGGTCTGCGAGTTTTCGCTGTCCTTCTGAAAGAGATGGATTGAGAAAATCTGCTGCGATCCTCAAGCTGGCACCTTTTTCCAACAGGTATGCGGCCGCTTTCACATCGCGTACGGTTGTTGAGGCATAAGTAAGCGACCCTGTATCCTCATAAATGCCAAGCAGCAGCAGGGTGGCTTGAATCATACTCAAGGGAAGGTTATGCTCACGCATCATATCCACCAGGATAGTGGTCGTGGCTCCAACCTTTTCAAGGCGGTGAACCCATCCTGGCGGCATATCGTTCTTTTGATCGTGATGGTCGATCACGTTGATTTTGGTGCGGGTGTTAATACCTTTCAGGGTGACCAGTGATTGGGTATCGACGAGGGTGACAACGTCGACCTGTCCGTAAGCGAGATCACGGGGTTCGACGAATTGAAAATCTGCTCCGTAAAGGTTCAGGAATTCCCGGACATTGCGATTCACGCGGTTTGGCAGGACCGGAATCACTTTCTCATCAAGCAAATGAATGCAGAGTAATGATGCCAGGGCATCAAAATCTGCCTGTTCGTGAGTTAATGCCACTTCCATAAAATAATTGTAACATTAAGGCATATTGATATGCGCACTATGGAATAAAAAAAAGGATTTGGATTTACAATTGAAAATCATGAGATTGAATGAGGATGAATTACAGCGTTATCAGAAGCACCTTCAGTTACCTGATATCGGTAAAGACGGTCAGCTGCGGCTAAAGAAGTCATCCGTGCTGGTGGTGGGTGCCGGAGGATTGGGTTCTCCGGTGCTGCTATACCTGGCTGCATCTGGTATCGGGCATATTGGAATCGTTGACAGCGACCGGCTTGAGTTATCGAATCTACAACGGCAGGTGATTCACGAAACTCCGGGGTTGGGATCGAGGAAGGTCGAATCAGCGTGTGCCAGATTGCGGAACCTGAATCCCGAAATTGAAATCGATATCCATGATGAACGGTTTATAGAAACGAACGCTTTGACTCTTGCTGCCGGGCGGAATGGAATTGTGGATTGTTCCGATAACATGGAAACGCGCTTCCTGATCAATTCCACTTGTTATAATCTCGGGATCCCCTTTGTTTATGGAGCAGTTTTTCGATATGAGGGGCAGGTTGCAGTGTTCGATGCCGGACACGGGCCGTGTTTCCGCTGCATGTACCCGGTCATCCCGGATAAAGCCGCGGTGCCGGATCCGGCGGTTAATGGTTTGCTGGGAACTGTCCCTGGTTTGATCGGCATGCTGCAGGCCACCGAGATGCTCAAATTGATCCTCGGAATCGGGGAACCACTCTATGGCAGGCTGTTGTTATACGATGCGTTGTCGGTTTCTTTTAGAACAGTAAAAATCGCGAAGAATCCGAATTGCCCTGTGTGCGGCAAACGGGTTGAGTGATTTGGATATCAAGCAACCACAGGTGAATAATTTAATGGAAAATAATTCAAAAAGGGTATTATTAGCTGTACTGGCACATCCGGATGATGAGACGTTTGGTACTGGCGGGACACTGGCGCTCTATTCGAGCCGGGGTGTTGATGTACATCTGGTGTGCGCCACCCGTGGTGAGGTTGGAGATGTTCCGCAGGAAATGATGGAAGGATTTGATAGTGTTGGAGATCTACGTGAGAGCGAACTGAGATGTGCTGCCGGGCACCTGGGGCTGGCTGGAGTGCATCTACTCGGTTACCGTGACTCCGGTATGGCTGGCTCACCGGATAATGCTCACCCGAAAGCCCTTGCAGCACAGGATCTTGATAAGGTAACAGCCGACGTGGTGCATTACATACGTCTGCTCAAACCGCAGGTAGTGATTACCTTCGATCCCATTGGCGGATACATGCACCCTGATCATATTGCCATTCAAAGGGCAGCAGAAAAGGCGTTTTACGCGGCGGGAGACTCCCAACAATATCCGGATGATTTGCCTGAATATCAGCCGCGAAAATTGTATTTCAACACATTCCCGCGCGGATATTTGCGCGTAGCCGTTAAGTGGATGAAGTTGATAGGGAAAGATCCTCATAAATTTGGCCGCAACCACGACATCGACCTCGTGCCTGTTGCGGAAGCAAAGTTTCCAGTCAATGCTATTGTTGATTACCGAAAGGTGTTGGATAAAAAAGATGAAGCTTCTGCCTGTCATGCAAGCCAGGGTGGATCAAGAATTACGACAGGTGTGATGGCGTGGATCCGTAAATTGTTTGGCGTGAGCGATCAGTATATGCGCGCGTACCCCCCTCCCGGGAAAAGACGCGAAAGAGACCTGTTTGATGGAATCTAATTGTAAAAGTCGCCCATTACTGCTGGGCGACTTTTCTTGAAAACCTGGATTTGAGCCAACCGCTTACCGCACGATAAACCGGGCAGCGGTCGTAAACTGCTGAAAATGCAACCAGTACACCCAAAATTATCAGTAGAACCGAATTGTCATAAGCAATTCCACCAATAATGAGACCAAGACCAGCTGCGGCACGGAAAATCCGCGAGGCAGGAGCGGGGCCTTGCTTCAGTGTGATCTTGCCATCAGACAACTCAGCAAACAACTTTACGATACTTGTTTGAGATTGAAATCCTGTCTTTCTGAGCCTTTGCTTTCCTGAAGAGTATCCGATTATCGTGGGGACTGCCATGACTCTTAATGATTGGGCAAGTTCAGGGCTTTCGTCAACATTTATCTTGATCAGGTCAACTTTACCCTGGTATTTTGACGCTGCCTCTGAAAGGAACGGTGCCATGGCCTTACAGGGATGACACCAAGGTGCCCAAAACTCAACAACAATTGGGCGAACCTGTTTTGATAACTTTTCATCAAATGTCTTCAGATTCATGTTAATCCATTCAAAGCGCAGGGATTTTAGTCCCTGCGCTTGATTTATGTAAACTTATGATTTTTTGGTACTCAGTTTAAACAAGCCATAAATTGGGCAGTAGCCAACGATCCCGGTGATGAGGGGTAAAAAGCCAAGGATCTTGAAGACCAATCCCAGCGTACCTGTAACAAACCCACCCCAACCTAATACCAGCAAAATAACACCGAGTAATATACGGATGATTCTATCTGCTTTTGATTCGTTATTTTTCATCATGACCTCCTGTTATCCTTTCTGCATTATTAGATGTTCTTGATTTCAGAAAGTGACATCAGGAGAGTCAACTAGAGTTTGATCTTATTCCCGCAAAAATCGCAGATGATGTAGTCCATACCGCGCAACACCGGTTTGGTGATGGCACCGCCGCAGTTGGGGCATTTCTCTGGGGCTGATTTAGCTTTTTCGATTGCTTCCTGGTCAACTGCAAACGCACGGTCGCCATCCAGTTCCTTGTTCTTCACCTGAGTGATCAATTGCTGCCAGGTGTTGCAGTCCTGTCCATCCAGGTGGAGTTTGGCGCTGCGTGCGAAACATCCAGAGTCGAAATCCATTTGAATCCAATCCTCATTTTTAAACATTCCCTGTTTGGTGGCATTGATTTTGGCGATACTGAATACGGGAACCTCAAACTGAATTTGCTGTACCTTTTGGCGTTCTGTGGTGATGAATAAAACCTTCTTTGTGGCGATTTCTTCGCGTTGTTCAAAAATCAGGCGCTGATCGGTGAGGAACAGGATTCCCTCAGGATCTCCCTTGTCTTCCCTCTCATCGCGCGTCCAGACAGCCTTGACCGCGTTTACCAGGCATTCACCGGGAAGAAAACCAAAGCTGGCAGATTCACCCCAGTCCAGGGTTTTCTCGATCTGGGTCAATTGAGCCTGAACCATATCCACTTCAGAATTTATGCTGGAATACATTTCCCTGCAGCTTCGTTCAGAGGCTGAAATCTTTGTTTCAAAGGAATCAATTTCATTTTTTACGGCATTTACTGTTATCTGCGTTGTTGATCCAACGCTGAGTGCTGCCACCCGGCTTTCCAAGGGGCGCAACTGGCTGCCAAGGGTATTGGATTCAAAGGTTATGTGACTCTGTATGCCGCCGCGTTTCAGTGTCCACTGTTTTTGGAGCTCGAGTGCCTGGGATTCCATGATTTTCTTGAAGACGTATTTCCGGTCGCGTACCTTTTGAATTCGGGTGGCCAAATTTGCAATATCAGTATCCAGTGTGGAATATTCCTCGCGTATGGAGGATAATTTTGATTTTTCGATGAGCGTATTGAAATCGCTACGTGCGGATGAAATATCACGCTTCAATTGTTCGGCTGGGGAGATTGTTGTGGCTGAGGGTTTGTTTTCCTGCCTGCCCTTATTCATCGGTCTGTTCATAGATTTCTCTCCTTGGAATACTGTGTTTAGCTGCCTTTTACCAGGTCCAATAAAAGATTTTCCATTTCAACGGCATTCTTTGAGCGATTGAAATGTTCAATCACGTACTCGCGCCCATTCATGCCCATTTGATACCCTTCTGGTTGATGATTAGAGAGGTATATAACGGCATGTGCCAGTGCCTGTGCATCACCAGGCTGAACGTAAATCCCTGCCCCGGCTGTTTCAACCACTTCACGGATGACTCCATCGATGGCGCACAACACCGGTCTACCGGCTGCCATATAATCAAATACTTTGTTGGGATAAGTGGTTTTATACATATCCACTGGTTTTAGAATGGCAATACAGGCATCCGCGGCTGCCATAACACCGCTCATCTTATCCTTGGGAACAGGCGGAACGAAGAGGACGTTATCCAGACCCATCTCGCGGGCTGTGTTCTGCAGATTTGCTTTTTCCTTGCCGTCACCAACGAGAACATAGACGATGCCTGGGTTGGAGGCAGTTATGGCTGCGGTTTGAAGCACTACCTCGAGATCATTGGAAACGCCGTGTGCTCCTGCATAGAGCAGCATGTAGGCATTCTGTAAACCATGTTCCTGGCGGAATTCAATCCCTTTATCTTCAGGATCGAACATGTCGGGATCGACCCCGTTGGTTACCAGGTTAATATTCTTGCCGCCGCGTTTTTCGATATGTGAGATAAATCCTGGTGAGTTAACTACCAACAGGTCGGCATGACGATAAAGGAATCTTTCAAGCCAATTCGACAAACGGATCAGAAAGGGGTTCTTTAAAACATTCATGGCAATGGCAAAAGCTGGCCAGAGGTCGCGGATTTCGAAGAGGAATTTCACCCGCTTGACTCTTGCGAGAAACCAGGCGGTCCAACCCTGGAAAATGGGCGGAGAAGTGCCCCAGATGACGTCGACATTCTTTACCCCCAGACCAATAAAGAATGAAGAGAACATGAAGCTGAAGAAACTGAGCAGCCGGTGAAAGAAACTCCGGTGAAGAGCGGGATAGGTGTAGGCGCGAAGGATTCGTAGTCCTGGTTCGGGTTCTTCGTGCGAAAGCCAGCGAACTTTCCCCTGGTATGCTTTGCCCGTCAGGTAACTGACCGGGCTGGTGATCACGGTCACTCGATGGCCGTGCTGGATGAATGAACGTGCCATTTCGTAATGACGGGTGCCGCCAGGCTCGTTGAGTAGTGCAAAAGCCTGGTGGATGAGGAGTATGTGCTTGCCTGAGCGTTGATCAGATGGTTTCATCCATTAATTTCCAATCAGTGGTGAGCGTTATCGAACCTGATGCTCGATAGGAGCAGGAATAAGAGAGAACCTCGTGCTTTTCGCCATAAGTGTTGGATTCCCAACCCAGAATTGGATCGAGTCTTGACCCGAATAAGGTTTTTCCGCCCCTGACCAGGGATCTGTCCTCAAGTTTCACCTCAGAATCCTGGTTTATAAGACATGCGGTGATCTGAATTTCGATCGATTTTCTATCCTTAACTAGCAGTAGAGATTCGTTTTCCAATTTCCACGACCAATCGGGTAGGAGCCAATGAATTATGAAAAGATGTTCTGTATGATCAGGGCGCAATCGGGTCATTTGATCAATGATGGTAAACCCAGTACCCGGAATCAGGGATAATGACCGTTCATGCCTGTAGCCAAGTTTTCGGTATCCGTTATGTGAAGCAGAAATCCGGGTGGGGCTTGCCTGTGGTTCCCATTGGGCATTGGCCTGGTCCAGCCACAAAAAGCGGCTGACGCGGGTCATCTGATCCAATCCATCGATTGTGATTGTGTTATGCACGCGTGTGGAATCCAGCGGGTTCTGCCAGGGAGGGGGATCGTTGTATGAAAATGTGCCGGCGTCCATCGCAATGTTGACGCCGTTCCACCAAAGGTCAGTGTGAAGCTGGTCGGCGTGTGCTGGACGGCCGTGGAATTCAACCCCGCGCAGGGTTCCCCACATGCGGAATCCTTCTACTTTATGTACAGCAGGAGATGAAAATACAGGTAAGGAATTTTTTATCGCTGGGAAGGGGAGTTCGAGCCAATCGGAGAGTTCATCCCATTGCCCATGCGGAAGACACGGCGTTCCCAGAAACGCAAGGGAAGCAGCCTGCGCTGTGGGACGGCAATCACGGAATTCTGTACATCCCAGGGGGAGGATCAATGACCCATCATTGTGACCCAGGTTGGGCACCCTGCCGCTGACCGGGTCCATCTGAGCGATCAACCAACGGGAAGCCAGGGCCAGACGTTCCTGTAATTGGCCTTCAAGAGCCCGGCCGTGTTTCCGCAGATGTACTATATAGAGCATAGCAAGCTGCAGCATCATGCGGTGGTAGTTTGTGCTGTGCTGTGAATAAGTACCGTCTTCTGCGATCTGTTTCAACAAGGCTTGTTCAAATTCATATTCACCGGTTTTTACCCAGCGTTTGGCAGCTTTCGAGTTTACACCAAGGCAATCTCCGGCGAACACCAATCCCAGTGCTTCACTCAGAATGTGGTTGTTATTCTGAGACCTTGAGTAAGATAATGTGGGCAGGATGCGTAAGGCATGCTGGCAAATCGCTTCAGATAATGTACGAATGCGTTGGGGGGTTGTGGCTGGTGCATCACGCATCGAACCTGCTGCGATGATCCACGTGATGATGCGTAGAGCTACCTCCTGGGCGGATGCCCAATTAGGTCCCAGGTTTACCGGATTGCACCGGATGAAGTCTTCAACTTTCAACCAGAACAAGGCTGCATAATCATTATCTCTGGTGGCAGCGTAAACGCGTGCCAATACCAGGGACCACGTGAATCGCGAGGGTTCCCAGATATGCTTGATATCCAATCCATTAACATCATTCGAGTATTCAGTCCAGTGGCTTAATGTTCCTAAAGCAGGATCAAGACTCAGAGGGGTAACTTCGCCTATGAAAGGGCGGAATTTTCCCGCGAGCAAGTTCTGTAATTCCTGTGATGGATTAAGTAATCCGCTGGTTTTACTTAATGATTTCCAATTAGACTCGAATATTGATAAGTTGATATTTGATGGATCTGGAAGCCATTTTTCATTGTTGGTTCCCCCGGCCGGTGTGCGCCTGCGCACCTCACCACTGCGCAACTGTGCCTGATAGGCAGCGTAGGAAAGGATATCGGATATACCGATCTCTTTTACCAGCAGGGTGAGTTTCTTGAATTTATTCACAAGAGGTATCCAGGTAATCCGATCAGATCGAGATCTCTTTGCCTGAATGAATGGCTTCAACAGCTGCAAAACTGGCCCTGGTGGTGCTGATTAGCTGCGCGTATGGGATAGGCGGGTTGTTGCCGTGCGAGACTGCGTTGACAAACTCCACCCAGGCAGCGGCATGACCTTTATCTTGACGAAGTCTGGAGCGGAAGGTCTGTTTCTTAGATTCTGTGACCAGGTCAAGAGATCGAAAATCGTTCAACAGACCAATTTTTCCTCCACAGAAGACCTCCACCTGCTCCTTGGGGTAGTTCTTGTTGCCGTTGGCAAGGTAGGTAACAGTACCTACCGATCCGTCATTGTATTTGAAGGTTAAAACGACATTATCATGTTTATATTTTCCAATATCCTCAAGCGCGGTTCCAGTGACTGACAACGGGGTGGAACCGGTGAGGTAAGTAAGAAAGTCAATGAAATGACATCCTTCACCAATGATCCTGCCGCCGCCTTGCTGTGGATCGTGCAGCCAATGGGTGGGCGGGAGGTAGCCGGCATTTACTCGGTAATGGATTGACATGGGTTCGGTACGGCTGTTGAAGAAATCGCGCAGTTTCACTGCCATGAGGGCATACCGGCGATTAAACCCGACTGTTAATAGCGGGCAATCTGACCGGTTGATCTCGCTTTCGATTTCACTTAGTTCCTGGTTTGTTAACGCCAGTGGTTTTTCACAATAGACTGCCTTATTGTTCCGGAGGGCAGAGACCACCTGGCGGGCATGTACCTGGTGGCGGGTAAGGATGACCACGACGTTGATATTTGGATCAGAAAGCACCTCATCTTCAGATGAAGAGGCGTAGTTGAAACCAAACTTCTCGGCAGCGTGTTTGGCGCTTAAACCTGAGGACGTGGCAATCCCGGCAAGACCGGTGGTTGCTGTTTTTTTCATGATGGGCAGGAATACCGCTTGCGCATAATTGCCTGCACCCAGTACGCCTGCCTGGATCTTCTGCAGCGGTTTATTTTCAGTAGTTCCCACAGCAATTTTTCTCTCGAGCTTTGGCTCGTGAGGTTTCTGCGGGTAGGTCAGCAATACGCCCAGGAATGGCTGACCCGTTTTGCCTGTGATCAACTCATATGCATTCGGAGCCTCAGCGATGGGAAAACGGTGGGTGATCAGCGGTTTCACTTCCACTTTTCCAGTACTGAGAAGGTCAATAAAGGATTCGATATTACGTCCCTCAGTCCATCTGACGTATCCCAGCGGGTAATCGATTCCTTTTTCTTCGTACTGGGGATCATACCTGCCCGGCCCATAAGAACGGGATACCTTGAAATCGAGTTCCTTTTCATAGTATTTCTTGCGCGGAATCTGAAAACCGACTGCACCCACTGCGACCACAGTACCGCGATCGCGGGCAATTTCCCCTGCCAGTTCTACCGGATCATTTGATGATGTATCCGCGCATATCAGAACATGATCGAATCCGCGTCCCCTGGTAAAGCCTGAGACGAGGTCGTTACAACCTTCACGTTTCGCTGCAGCGAATCCCATTTCATGAGCAAGTCTGACGCGGTCCTGAGAAACATCCACTCCAAAGACAATGCATCCGGCAGCCCTCGCAATTTGCGCAGTCAGTAATCCCAGCAAACCGAGACCGATGATGCAAACATATTCCCCGATTTGCGGTTGAGCGAGGCGGAACCCCTGCATGGCAACTGCGCCCAGGGTGCCAAACGCCGCGGAATCAAAATCGACTGTGTCCGGCAGGTGAATGAGTAAATTGCGCGGTACAATAGCGTATTCGGCGTGTACCGCAAATCCGCCACCGGCGCAGGCGACCCGATCTCCAGGATTGAATCCCTGAAGATCTTCACTGATCTCTACAATCGTACCCGCAGAGGAATAACCCAGCACCATGGGCTGGTCAAGTTTGTTGAATGCCGCTTCCACTGAGGTGAGAACGCCTTCACGCCTGGCTTTTGAAATGACTTGCTTGACAAGGTCAGGGCGGGAAGCTGCTTTTGCAAGCAGGTTCTTTTCAGCAAATTCCACTACCATGCGTTCTGTTCCCGCTGAAACAAGGGAAGCAGCCGTGTGAACCAGGGCGGAATTTCGCTTCAAACCCGGAATAGGCACATCTTCAACAACCGTTTTTCCATCTTTTAGATGCTGCAGGACTTGTTTCATGGGATCACCTCTGCCAGATTATATACTATTATAACTTTTCATCATAATTCGGCACATCATGCAGAAAACTCTATATCGTAATAAAAAGCAGGTATTTTGGCATGAAATATGCACCTGATTTTCTGAATGATTACGTTGAGTTCTGGAGGAAGCATGATAAGAAAAATATTGTGGATGGTGATCTTGTTGGCCATGACAGCCTGTACGATTCTCTTTTCAGAGGGAGGGGAGATTATTGTAGATCCAACCCCCACAGCTGCGGTTTGCGTTGATTGCACGCCCGTACCGACGGATATTGTCCCAACTGCCGAGACATCAGAACCGACAGCCACGAAAGAGCCGACCATCGAGGTGGCAACCGCCACTACAGAACCCACCCAACCTTCTGTATCTACTGCAACTCCGGTGCCAACCTTCACCTCTACCGCGATTCCACCCACAGCAACAAAAACATCCATTCCGCCTACGGCTACGAAAACGGATGTTCCATCAGCCACCAGCACAAGCCCTGTCGTAACCGAAATCTATACCATTCAACCTGCGACTCCAGTATTTATGCAGAACTTTATTCACACCACTGAGGGCTGCGCCTGGCAGGGAGTGGCAGGGCAGGTGTTCAATGCCTCTGGTAAACCGGTGACCAATTTAATCGTAAAAGTTTCTGGAGTTTGGGAAGACAAAGGAATTTCACTGGTTGGCATTACCGGTATGGTAAGTGGTTTGCCATACGGACCTGGCAGTTATGAAATTGTGTTGGGAAATACGGCTTTCGATACCGTGGATCAACTTCAGGTTCAAATCTTCAGTGCCGATCAGACACCGTTGACTGCGCCCGTATCCTTCAGCACTTCAGCCGATTGTTCCAAGAACCTGGTCATCATCAACTTTAAAGCAAAATAATCATCGTTAACTTTGCGGCCCGGAGGACCTAGTCGTTCTCCGGGTCGTTTTTATTCCGTGTATAATTTATCAATGGTTATGGAATCCAAAGATCAAACAGGTGATTTTTTTCCGCACGACCTGATGCTGCGCATGATGCGGTGGTGGTGGGTGATTGTCATATTCGCTGTTGCAGGCGGAGTGGCGGGGTTTATACTCTCACGCCTGCAGAAACCACTTTATGAATCCGATGCAGTCATCACGACCACGATTGATTATGCCTATGCTGGAAGGCTCAATGATTATATGGTCGATCATTTAATCTCAGCGATTGGCGATGTGATCGATTCCTCCCATGTGATCGAGAAAGTTGTGGATGAAACCCGCAGCGCTGGAATCGAGCTGAATGATGCGTCCATTAAAGAGGGATTGACAATTTCCAGGCAAGGGTATCGCTGGGTGTTGAGCAGCCAGTTTCACGATCCTGGTCTTGCAATGCAAATCAATCAAATCTGGCTTTCAGCGGCGATGGATGCCCTCGAAGGTCTGAAACAAAACAGCCTTAAGGGATTGGATCAACTTGCTTATCAACATGCGCTGGAGTCCTGTTTCAGCCAGGCTGTCGTTCTGGAGCCTGCATCTTCATATTGCAACGCGGAAGATTTGGAACAGCTTCGTCTGGATGTGAATAAAAACCTCCAGAACGAAACCAACCAGTCCATGCTGGTCAGTCTTCAAATCTCGAAAATCAGCTTTGAGGTGGTGCAGACTCCAAGCGAACCGAATGGGCCGGTTCGAAACAACACAAACCTGGTTACTGTAGCCGGCAGTGCAGCAGGATTAATTCTGGCATTAATCCTCTTCCTATCTGGTTTTCCAAAACCCCGCCAGCAAGGTAAATAAAGTGGCATCCAGGTTCTTTGATCGCCTGACTTGGATTCTATGGATGCTGGCTGTTGCAGCTCTACCGTTCACGAGTGTACCCCTGGTATCAAAGATCATACGGTCTAGCGCGGTAGCTCCCGGTTCACTCTTGTTCGTAATCCCCTTGGCATTACTTGTCTTTCCGATGATGATCAAACGCAAACAGGGGTTGCCTTTCCAGGCGAAGCCAATCCTGTTTTTTTTCCTTTATATATTCCTGACGATATTTTTAGCCTTCTTTCGTGATGTTCCTGATTATAAGGATCAAACACTTATTTCCGCAGCTATCGAAGGACTTGCCACCTCGGGATTGGGGCTGCTTTTCCTGCTTGTTTTCATGAGCGTACCAAATTCGAGCCAGAAGATTGATCAAACACTGAAGATTCTCAATTGGACTGGTCTTGTATTAATTGTTTGGTCGGTAGTCACCGGGTTAATTACGCGTGACATGAAGGGCGTTTTCAGCATAGTTGATTTCATTCAGAATCAGACTACCACAACCAAATTGTTTGAAGGGAGAATGACCGGTTTTGCGGCAGAGCCTTCCTGGCTGGCACACATGCTCAACCTGGTATTCCTGTCATACTGGTTGGCCGCTACTATCAACAAAACCAGCGTACACATGTTCCGGGTCTGGATATTTTCATTCGAGAATATGTTGTTGGTTGGCGGGATCGTGGTATTGGCAGGGACACTCTCACGCGGTGGGCTGGCAGCCTTTATGCTGGTCGTGGCGTTTCTCTTTCTCTTGCTAAATATTCGTTTCGTGCGTCGCCTTTCGAGAAAGTGGAATATGAAACGACGGGTATGGTTTACAGTACTCCTCTCCCTGGGACTGGTTATTGCTTATCTTGGTTTGCTGATCCTGGGTCTTTTTGTGTTGAGCAAGGTTGATCCGCGCATGGAGAACGTTTTTCAATTCAATTCAACAGCGGATAATCCGCTGATCAAGTATGCAGATGAGCTGCAATTTGGTGAAAGGATCCTTTACTGGCAGACGGGGTGGAATATTTTCAATGATCATCCAATATTTGGTGTAGGGGTAGGTTTTTCAGGTTTCTACTTTCTTGATGATTTACCTGACAGCGCATGGGGATTGGTCGAAACGCGCCGGTTGCTGTACCAATCGCCAAACCTGATGAATATCAAGAATCTTTGGTTCAGGCTGCTTGCCGAGACTGGAATTATTGGTTTCATGCTCTTTCTGGTCATATTGATCGTCACTGCCTGCACATGCGTCGCATTGATCCGGTCAAGAAACGGAATATGCCGGACAATCGGTTACATGGGAGTATTTACATTGATCGCACTGATTCTGGAAGAATTCAGTGTGGATTCATTTGTTCTGCCATACATTTGGTTTACCCTTGGATTGGTTGCAGCCGCATGGCGATGGTATCTTCCTGATAATGGTGAAACTCATGGACAAATCTGAAAAAATCATCATCCTGATCGTTTTGATCGCGCTGGTTGGCTGTTTATGTATTGCCGTTATGTGTGGATTATCGGTGATGATGGTGAGCAATCTGATGGATTTTGACATAACCTCTTTCGTCGAAGAATCAACACCCACCGAGGTTTCTACACCTGTAATAGCCACACCACGCCCTCAGAGTACAAGGACTGTCAGCGTGGATTCTGCTGAAGAATCACTAAACACCCTCATGAATGCGGAAATGCCGATTGCGGACCTGGTATATCTTGCCGAGCATTTTGAGGGCAAATCAGGGATTCCGTTAAGGATCACCTCAACTCCCGTCGATTATGAAGTGGGCGACACCCTGAATTTTTACAAACTGAATACTGATACCAATGAAATGGAATTAACCACGGCTGTATTGCGTTATGAAACAGACACAGTCTATTTCTGGGCAGAACAAGGACTTGAGATCGATCAGAGTGCCTTAAGCCAATTGATGAATACATTTGTCAACGAGATTTACCCGATCGACCAGGAATTCTTTGGCAAGGAATGGATCCCTGGAGTGGATAATGACCCGCATTTGTATGTCCTTTACGCAGGGGATTTGGGGTATAGCCTTGCCGGATATACCTCCTCGACAGATTCAGTTCTTCCACAGGCGCATGAGTATTCGAATGCGCATGAAATGTTTGCCATAAATTCAGATGTACAAACTTTGTACGATCCTTATACATTGAGCGTGATGGCACACGAATTCCAACATCTCATCCACGGCTATCACGATCCCAATGAGGAGACATGGTTGAACGAAGGATTCTCGGAACTGGCAACCCTGTTGAACGGGTATGACGCGGGTGGATTTGACAGTGTATTTGCCTACGATCCTGATGTTCAGCTAAATGACTGGTCGGCCAATCCAGACGAGAATGATGCACACTATGGAGCCAGTTTCCTGTTCACCACTTATTTGCTCGATCGTTTTGGCGAAGATATCACCAAGCAAATTGTTGCTGATCCATTGAACGGGTTTGCCAGTATCGACCAGGTCTTTCAGAAAAACAACCTGATCGATGAGGTTACAGGAAAACTGATTACAGCCGACGATTTCTTTGCGGACTGGGTGATCACCAACTATTTTAATGATCCAAATCTGGGAGATGGCAGGTATGATTACTCCAATTACCCATCTGCCCCATCTGCGGATACCACCGACGTGATCACCGACTGTGATGCAACACTTCTGGCTTCAAGTGTAAAACAATACGGCACTGATTACTATCAAATCTTCTGTCCTGGTAAACAGGTGAGATTGCATTTTGAAGGAGATCCGATAGTACCTGTCCTTCCTGAGGTTACTGGTGAGGGCAAGTTCATGTGGTCGAACCGTGCAGATGTATCGGTTACGTCAATTTCACGTGAGTTTGATTTGTCTGATGTCAAAGGCCCGGTCACGCTGACCTATCAAACCTGGTATGATCTTGAATCGGATTACGACTATGCTTACCTGCTTGCTTCTGAAAACGGAAGTGATTGGAAGATTCTCAATACTCCATCCTGTACCACACTTGATATCAGCGGCAATAGTTATGGTTGCGGTTATAACGGGGCCAGCCAGCGATGGCTGACCGAGAGCGTTGATCTTTCTGATTTTGCTGGAAAGAAGGTCTGGCTCAGTTTTGAGTATGTTACAGACACAGCAGTAACTGCCGAAGGAATCATTTTGGATAATATCACGATACCTGAGATCGGATACAGCACGGATTTTGAGGAGGATGACGGCGGTTGGGAAGCGAAAGGATTTGTGCGTATCGAAAATTCCATTCCTCAAACTTTCTTGGTGTCAATCGTCTCGAACTCTACAAATTCTGTGATTGAGAAATTTTCAATACAAAGCGGTGAGGTTCTTGATCTGGTTTTGGATCCTTTGCCATCAACTGGAAGTTATGTGTTGATTGTCAGCGGTTCCACCAGGTATACGCGTCAAGAAGCCAATTATCAGATCAATCTGGATGAAGAATAAAACAAACCAGTTCTTTCACGACTGGTTTGTTTGACTACTTACCGAAGAGATCGATGGGGTTAAGCTTTTTTCTGTAACCTCGCTAATTCCTGTTTGAGTTCTTCGCTGCGCTGTTTTGCTGCAGATTCCACCTCGGACCGAACCTGCTGAACATTGGTCTTGATGCGATCACGCATCTCTACACCTGATACTGGTGCTAACAATAATGCGATCAAACTCCCTACTATTCCGCCCACCAGTAGACCGGCAAGGAATTTTCCTACTGCTTTCATAGTTCTCCTCCTTTTTACATTCACCTAGATTATAAGAAATAATTTCCAATAATCAAACAGCCATTTATTCAAGGTTAAGTTTTTTAAACAGAAGAGGTGCCAGCGCTGTTACCCACAAACCAATTAAAGCATAGCGGATAAAACGGAAAATACTCTCAATGAGGACAGGGTCCTGGGGGAAGATAACCTTTAAACCTGCATAGAGAGCCAGGATTCCCAGTAAACCGATGATATAGCGTGCTAATCGCTTGAGTGCGGTTGCTTTTATTTCCGGATTGCCGAATTTCTTCCGCCACCAGGCATATCCTGCGGTAAAACCGAAAGCCACACCTGCGATGGTGATCACACCTTCCAGGCTGAACGGGTTTGGAGCTTCTGCACCAGATGCCACTGCCTGGTTGATCCATGAAGAAGGTAATTCCCACCCGATTGAAACCGCCTGGCAGATGTAACCAAGTAAGATGAGTATGATCGAAAAAATAAACGAGAGTAATAATTGCACGCTGAAGGATCGTGCAGCCAGCCAGAGTGTTGCTGGTTTTTCCAGTTTGAGATAAAGCACCACGAGCAAGGCTCCAATAAGCCATCCTGATAGGACGTCTCTGACAAAATGAACACCAAGATAAATTCTGGAAAGGCCAATAAAACATACTACGATCACCGCAACGATCATTGCCCACTTTTTTCGCATGCTTGCAGCAATTATTCCCCAGATGGCCGCTGAATTCTGCGCGTGACCGGAAGGCAGCCCGAATGACGTCTCGGACGACATTGCATCAACGCGGGCATCGACCCAAAATGGACGCGGGCTGTGGAACAACAGCTTAAAGCAGGAATTCAATCCTCCGCTCAGAACCAGCATCATCCCTGACCGAAAACCAATCTGGGGATTGATACTCCAATAAATGGCTGGCATGACCAGAAGAAAGAACAATTCGTTTCCCAGAAAAGTGAAAGCCTGGAAGGGTATTTCAAGCCAGTTGCCGAGTTGTTGAAAAAACAGGGTAATCGCCATTTCAATTTCCATCAACCAATCCATCATTTCCTCCTGGAATCTCTATCAGTGTTTTTTTATGTTTATGAAAGTCAGCCGATCAGACTCTCGTAGTCATACTCTCGATTACTTGCATCCTGCTTTGTTCCAATCCAGGTAAACAATCGTTTATCGAAAATGGCCCTGTGTTTTCTATGGTAATGGATGCGCTGGCACTGCCCTGAACGACCGATCTCAATGGGTCATAATGGGATTGAAAGCCAACCAGGAATCCACCGCAAAAAGAGTCGATTTCACCTGTGGGATCGAGCAATCTTCCAGGATATCTCGGCACGTGAAATCTCGTTGAGTTTGATGCATCAAAAAGGTAAAAACCTCTTGGAGATTCATCCACAATCACAAATGAGCAACCAAAACTGGCAACACATTCCATCATTTCCCAAATTTCGGTAGACCTGCCCTGAAACAATGCTCTTAATTCAGATTCTCTTGTGATGATTGCCGTCGAGTCTTTCACGAGAATTGCGAAATCATCCCAATTCGTGGGATTCATATAAGATGGATGCGGTTGGATGGTGAGGGTACGCACCGAACCTTTGAGCAAGAGTGTGGACATCTGAATTTGACATCCCAGATCGATGGGGGAGATATGTGCAGCTATGGCGTCCAGGTATTCTGAAGGAAGGTCAGTCAGTAGCGTTTTCGATAAATCTTGAAGCATCGGAAAATTTGACTCGTTTTCTGAATAAGAAAATCCGAGTAATCCTTTTGGGAAAGGGAGCCCTCTTGCTGAATACACAGCAACCGGATTATCCCTAAGGCATATCTTTGGTGAGATGTGGGCATAAAATGTGCGCAGGTCTAGATCATCAGGAAGCAAGCGAATCCCCCGCGTATCTAACCTTTTTTTTTCTAGTTCAGATTTCCATGTTTCTTGAAAACTACGACCAACCCCGCTAATTAAACCAACAGTTCCCCCCCAGTAGTTGATACTGGCAGCTGTGTACACAACTGGACCGCCAATCAGATCGTTTACGGCTTTACCGTTCAGATCAATGATGAATTCATTGTGGATTTGACCGACAGCCAGGTATTTTACGAAGCGATCGAATTTCATTGAGGAAGCCTGGGAGATATGCGGGCTTTCAGATCTACTTGCGGCCTGACTCGGAAATCATCCTTAACAGCGATACGATGCCAAGACCGATCTTCGCACCATCACTGGAAGCAAGCTTTAACTCCTTGCCATTCTCTTCCCGTTGTTTTACGATCAAATAGGCGGCTGCCAGGCCAGAGAGCAGGCCGATGGTTCCTCCAACGAGAAAGGTGATAGTTTTCCAATTTGATCTGTCAGTCATTTTCTATCCTTTGGGTTTGCGCGGAGATGAAATGCAAGTTCAAATAAGCGGGTGACTCCGGCTTTTGTTGAGCCAATTGCGATTACTGGGTTGGTGATCTTATTTGCAGACATTTCAGCAAATCTCCTCACCGAATGGACAAGATGATCAAGTTTGCTAAATTGCGGCGGAAGAACCCTGTGAGCTTTTGTGATCAAGCGGCTGGTCGCGGCGATGACAATCCCCAGAATGACACCGAGAAATAAAAGGGGAACGATCAAGAATACAAGAGAAATCTGCGCCCATTTTTCGTTCAAGCCTGGATGGTTGAAGGAAGCAAACACGACCATGGCTCCAATCCCGATTGCAGCCAGAATGCATATCAGGATTGGAATGAGAATTTGCCAGATTCGTTCGTTTGCGTGTAACTTCTCAGCAAACCGAAGCGGTGTGGAAGTTGATACTTTCATGGAATTATTTTAGCATGAAACCTTGACGCAAGAAAATCAATCAAGTGATGATAGAGAGAATCCAGAATTCTTAAAAAAGATGTTGTGAAAGATTCGGAATAAGGTATAATTATTAAAATTGTACCCAAATATACACGCAGTGGGTTGCGTGTAGGTTTACAAACGAGAGCTATTCGATCAATTATTTGGCTGGGCAAGTATTTTTACACTCCATACGGAGTTTGGATGAGAGAGAAACGCTGACGTGAGCATCATCATAGTAGGTATTAAAGAGTATATATGCACACGATCGAGTATTTTCAGGGGATCAGGTATTTGTCTATTGGAATTAGATCAATTTCCTAGCATTTCTCCTGTATTTCTAAAAGTTTTACATCATCCAAAAGAATAGAAATATTTGCTTCTCCAGGACCAACTAACGGTCCGCAACACCAGAAAGGTCGAATAGCCGGAAATCCCGAGAGGATTTCGGCTGTTTTTGTTAATAGGCATATGGAAGGGACGATTACCGCGATCAAGGTTCAAAAACGTAACGCAAATCGAGTCAGCATTGAACTCGATGGAGAATATGCGTTTGGTCTTTCCAGGATCGTAGGTGCGTGGTTGAAGATTGGCGATCATCTGACCGAGGAGAAAATTAAAGATCTTCTCGATAAGGATACCAACGAAGTGGCTTTTCAAAAAGCCCTCTTGCTGATCAACCACCGTCCCCGGACAGAACAAGAGATCCGGCAAAAACTAGCTGAAAAACGATACTCAATCGATCAAATCGATCTGACAGTCGAAAAACTCAGGGAGTCAAGTTTGGTTCAAGATGAAACCTTTGCCAGGATGTGGGTGGAGAATCGCAATCAGCTACATCCTCGCAGCCGCCGCTTGATCAGTTACGAGCTGCAGCGCAAGGGAGTCGCGAAGGAATTGATCGAAACTGCCTTGGAAGGTTCTAAAGATGACGATGAACTGGCGTTTCATAGCGCCCATCAATATGCCCGTAGATTGACTGGTATGAATTGGGAGACATTCCGAAAAAAACTGAGCGCTTTTTTGGCGAGACGCGGGTTCGATTATGGAACGATCAATTCAACTGTTTTAAAAATCTGGAAAGACATGAACCTGGATGGGACCGAATCTGGGAAAAAAGAGGAATGTGAAAAATGATATTTCGAGAAGGTAACTATATCGCACTGCTGATCATTGGTGCCCTGGTACTTGTGGCGATCTTGACCGCAGTACTGGTGAAGATAATTGTTGATAAGTATAAGAAAGAACAATCAGAAAAAGCTGAAAATATTATCCAGTCGGCATATGAAAAAGCCAAGACCGTAGAATTGGAGGCGAAGGATAAAGCTCTCAAAATTCTGCAAGATTCGGAAATTGAAACTACCCGCCGCAGACAGGATATCCTGCGAGAGGACGACCGGCAGCAAAAACGCCGGGCGGAATTGGATCACCGCATTGAACGCCTGGAAATACGGGAGCAAAATCTTAATAAGCGTCAGAGTGCCTTGGATAAACGCAGTAATGAGATCGAGAAACTGTATGTCGAGCAGATGGAAGAGTTGCAGCGCGTTGGGCAGATGACCATGGAGGATGCCAAGCAGGTTCTGTTGGCCGAGGCTGAAAAAGAAGCGCGCAACGATATGGCACGCATCATCCGCCAGATCGAAGCGGAGGCCAGGATTGAGGGTGATAAACGCGCGCGAGAGATCATCACTGATGCCATCCAGCGCGTGGCATCAGAGCATGTTGTCAGCGTTTCCACTTCGCTGGTAACGCTGCCGAATGAAGAAATGAAAGGCCGCATCGTCGGCCGTAATGGAAGGAATATCCGCGCGTTTGAACAGGCAGCTGGAGTTGATGTAATCGTGGACGATACTCCTGAAGCCGTAACCATTTCCTGTTTTGATCCCGTGAGGCGAGAGATCGCCCGCCGATCATTGGATCGCCTTATTGTTGACGGTAGGATCCATCCTGCGCATATCGAGAAAATTCTGGCCGAAGAAGAGAAGGAAGTGGAGAAAGCGATCATCGAGGCTGGTGAAAATGCGGCTTTCGATGCAGGTGTGGCCGGGATGCACCCGGAAATTCTCAAGATGCTGGGACGGTTGAAATTCCGCACTTCTTATGGTCAAAATCAACTGGCACATGCGGTGGAGGTTGCCAAACTCTCTGCAGTCCTGGCCGCTGAACTTGGTGCGGATGTTGAGGTGGCACGTGCAGGTGGCCTTTTACATGATCTGGGCAAGGCCATGGATCACAATACAGAAGGTACACACGCCCAATTGGGCGCAGAATTTGCCCGGCGATATGGGGTTAATACCAAGGTGGTTAACGCCATGGCCTCTCACCATCATGAGGTGGAGCAGGAATCCATCGAAGCGGTTATTGTGGAAGCCTCCGATGCCATCTCCGGCGCCCGCCCGGGTGCACGCAGGGAAGATCTCGAGCAGTATATCAAACGCTTACGCGCACTGGAGGAAATTGCCAACTCCTTCAAGGGAGTTCAACAATCGTATGCCATCCAGGCTGGCCGCGAAGTACGTATCCTGGTGCAGCCGGAAGAGATCGACGATCTTGCCTCAGTCCGGTTGGCGCGTGACATTGCAAAAAAGGTTGAGGAAACCATGCAGTATCCCGGCCAGATCAAGGTGACCGTCATTCGCGAAACGCGGGCTGTTGAATTTGCCAAGTAGTTGATCACAATGTAAATTTAAAGGCTGCTGTTATAACAACGGCAGCCTTTTTCTATTAATACTTTGAATTTTAATTTTTATTCGTCCAAATCCAGGTCAGCATGGAGACCCACATATGGATTGCTTTTCATCTCTTCCGCAACCGTCGTATCAGGTCCGTGACCGGGAATTAATCGGGTTTTTGGGGGGAGTGTAAACACCCGGGTGTGAACACTCTGTGTGAGCGCTTTGAAGCTTCCTCCATCCAGGTCAGTTCGTCCAATTCCGCGGTGGAAGATCAGGTCGCCCACGATAGCAGTGTTCAAATCGGGAAAGTAATAAATGACCGATCCGGGTGAATGGCCTGGAGTATGGCGAATTTCGATGTCACTTTGACCAAGGGTGAGATGCTGACCATCCTCGATCACAAGGTTGGGGTCACAGGGAGGTTCAATAAGAGCTCTAAACTGCTTAGAACCTCCGCCATCGCGCCAAATGGCGAGATCGTCTAAATGTAGTCCAATCTTTGGTTCAGCAGGAAGTTTCGAGAGCAGGTAGGATAATCCGGCATAATGGTCAAAATGACCGTGGGTGAAGAGAATTGCTTTGACGTTTAACTTTTCCTGATCGATCACTTTCAGAATATCTTCAATCCCAAATGATGGATCAAATAAGAAACATTCCTTTGAGGAATCATCGAAGATCAATATCACGTTGTTTTGCAGCGGACCGGCACAGAAGACTCTAATATGCAGACTCATGTTTGGCGTTTTTCTTCCTTTGGATAGTATAAAGAATCAACAGGTTGAACAGGATGACAGCTGTGATCAACCAGCCAGAGACCGAGTACATGGAATAGGGTGCCTTATTGTACAGTACCCCTGCCAGTATCGGAGCTGTGATTACGGCAACCGAATTAGCCGTTTCGATCATGCCAAACGCCATCCCGGTTTGACCGGGGTGAACAAGTGAACGCGAGACAGCCAGCACCATCGAACGGCATAGGCGGTACCCGCCCATAAAGAAGTACCCCAACCCAAACCAGATTGCGGAATTTCCTTTGAGATAGATGGCTGTAAAGATTAACACCCAAACCTGACCGATAATGAATCCGGTGAAGGCATTGAGATTTCCGAATACCAGCATCGCGACAGCGTTGCCAAGGCTGCCCATGGCACCCAGGATACCAATAGTCGTGCGGGAAAGCTGCTGCTGATTTTGCAGGAAATTTGGTGTCAATGGCTGCGGCAGATAAACGGCAAACATGGTGATCGCAGTTAATATCAGGAAAGCCAGGAATCTGTAGTTGGTAAAAATACCCTTTGGTTGACCTGAAACCTGGTCAGCATGATGTGGTTCGGTTTTCTTCGCAGTGAGAAAGATGATGATGGTTGAAATGAGAAAAAGAACTCCGGCGAAGGTATAGATTATCTTAAAACCAAACTTATCTGCGATGAAACCTCCGGTAACAGGCCCTACAACCGCGCCAAGGTTGAACAACCCTGAACACAAGGTGATGGCGCGGCCGATACTCATATTACCGCGCACAGATGTGATATAGCTGTTCATGGGAGCGACTACAAATCCGGTTAGTCCATACAAAACGACACCAATAACAAAAGTGGGTAGAGACCAGGCGATGGCCATGATCCAGGTAGCGATTGTACCTAAAACCCAGGTTGACAGCATGAACGAGCGCGATCCAAATCGGTCTGAGAAATACCCCGATGGGATCTGTGCCAAAGCCATGGCAATTCCCATGGCGCTATAAATCCCGCCAATCATCAGCGGGTCAGAACCCCATTCCTGTAAATAGAGCGGTTGAAAGTAGATAAACAACCCTTCACCGATCCCCCAGATGAAGAGGGAGAGGGCGACCAGGAAAAGGTTGCGATTCATGAGCTCTTGGATACCCTTTGTATGAAAGATTTCACTGCTGTGAATAAGATTTCCCGTTCTGGTTCACAAGTGATCACATGACCGCTGTTTTCAAGCCACAGCGTCGTCTTATCCCTTGAAGAAGTATGACTGCACAAGTAATCCATGCCGCCTGATGGAATGGATCGGTCACCCTTGGATTGGACTATGAGTGCGGGAACATAAACATTCATTAGCTCTCCCTTCATCACCTCCATGAGCTTTCCCAATTCGAGGACGGCACGCGACGGATAATATGGATAATCGATATGCCCTTTTGCCCACTCCAGGTTTTGCCAGTCTGGTGTTCCCTTTCCGGCATGGAAGTTTAGCCAGCCAACCAGCGGAAGCAATTTTGTGCGTGGATCAGGGGGAAGTGCAATAGGAGTCGAAAATGCTGCCACACCCGTGACCGGGTAACGTGCGGCAGCGATCATCGATAGAATACCCCCCATGGATAGCCCCATCACAAATTGCTTTTCGGTGCTGCCTTTGAGCAAATTCAGACCATCCTCAACAGAGGTTAGCCAATCCTGCCAGCGGGCAAAGCGCATATCTGCTGGATCTGTGGCGTGACCGAAAAGCCTGGGTGCCAGGACTGTAAATCCATCCGCAGCAAGCGACTCTGCCAGAAGGCGCATTTCTTTAGGAGTTCCAGTGAAACCATGGATCAACAAGCATCCGATTTTTCCGCCTGGGATTAAGAATGGTTCTGCGGTTGGAATGGTGAAAGCTTTGGACATCGTATTCTCCATTAATCAAAGAATGGTCAAATCACGCGGAAAATCGCTAAGCGATTCGCAGCCTGTGGGGGTAACGACGATATTATCTTCGATGCGCACCCCGCCCACGCCCGGAAGGTAGATACCTGGTTCAACAGTGTAGGTCATGCCAGTGGATAGAATCTGCTCATTCTCTCCAAAAATATAAGGCGATTCATGATCCTCCAATCCCAACCCGTGCCCCGTCCGGTGGGTAAAATAATCGCCGAATCCTGCGGATTCGATCACTTTTCGTGCTGCCCTGTCTACCCCACCAGCTGGCCGTCCTGAAGCCCCGGCAGCCCGGCCTGCTGCGTTAGCTTGCTGAACCACATCGTATAGCCTTTTCAGCTCCGGAACCAGGCTGCCGATCGCAAACGTGCGGGTGAGGTCCGAGCAATAACCATTGGACCGCGCTCCCCAATCGATGACGACCAGATCGCCGTTTTGGATCTTGCGCTGAGTTGGAACAGCGTGGGGATTGGCGCTATTTGGTCCGCTGGCCACGATCGGAGAAAAGGGTAATTCAGGGTCAGTTCCCAAACGCAGCATTTGAATGGTTAATTCGGCTGCAACCTCTTTTTCGCTGATTCCCGGTTTGATCATGGGTAGAGTGGCAGTAAGTGCATCCTGAGCGATCCGAACTGCGCGGCGCATTTCATTGATCTCATCATAATCTTTCAAAATGCGCAATCCTTCGCATACCTTATCGGCAGACACAAATTTTGCAGCCAGTATTGCTTTTTGCAGATAATCCAATTCCAAAAACCGCAGCCGAGTGGGTTCCACGCCTATGGTAGCCCCTTCAAGGTTGTAACGCTTGCTGGCATCGATGAACACTTTCTGCCAGGTGGCCGGATCATCGTTAAAAGGTAGAGGTGTCAGGGGGATGCGCGAGGCGGACAACTTCCCAACCTCCAGCTCAGGCAGGAGGATCAACGGATCATGGTTTTTACTGATGATCAGAACTGTCGGACGTTCCATCAGGTGAAAGGAAAGCCCGGTTAAATATGAAAAGACTGGTCCTGGATTCAGGGCAAGAACTTTAATCTGGAATTGATCCATCAATTTCAAAAGATGTGTGTATCGTAAGTCTTTCATTCGATCCTCCTTGAAGAATTATAGTCTGAAGAGAAAACTACTGTAAAGCAAATAATCCAGCATAATTGTCCGGGGAGATTTCATGGAACTTTTATATCAGGAATTCGTCTGGGTAAAAGATTATTGTATACATAAGGAGATGTGAATGAAACGAAAGATGATGCTGGTAAGCGTGTTGGCTCTTGTGTTGATTCTGACGGCATGCACCCAGGTTGATACCCCAACTGCCGCGCCAACCGAATTGATTCCCACTGAGACCATGACCGTTGCTACTGAGGAATCAGCTGAAGAAGAATTGGCCACAGAAGAACCTGAAAGATTCCCACAAGTTTATACCGATGAAGCCGCGGGGATCCAATTCTCATACCCTGAAGGCTGGACTCTGTCTGACGAGCAGGTAGTTGGTGAGCGCGCCTCGCAGATTGCATTGCTTTCCCCTGGCAGCACGCTCGAAATGACTGCTGATGGTGGAGCACGCATCGTTCTGGTCACCTACCAGTGGGATCCGAAAAATGATTTGAGCGCATACATCACGCAGCGGATAACTGCCTGGGAAGCTAGCGGATTTTCCATCCAGAGTGAAAAAAGTGTCGATTTGGGAAACGGCCAAACATTAGTGTTATTTGATATCAAAACGGCTGAACAGACACAGGTATTGTTTGCATTTACCAATTCAGGAGAGGATTACCTGCAGTTAAGCGGAGATGGTGATCTCGACCTTTGCCGGGAAATCCTGGAGACAGTTGCACTGATTCACTGATTTTTGTAAACGGAAATTCTAAAAAATCGGAAGAAACGATATTTAGATAATTCTTATCAAGATTTTGTTATAATCTTAAATAAATGCGGACAGAAAGGAGAAGAGATGAGTCAGGCAACGGATGATTTAATGCATGAGCACGACACTATCCTATCTGCGTTACATATCCTGGATCGCATGATCGATGGCGCGGAAATCGAAAATGAAATCGATTTGGATGATATGACGGCATTCATCAACTTTCTCAAGGAATTCGCAGATAAATGCCACCATGGTAAAGAAGAAGGGTTTCTATTTCCCGCGATGATTGCAATGGGAGTTCCCGAATCTGGCGGGCCGATCGGTGTCATGATGCAGGAACATGCCGAAGGCCGCAGATTGATCCAGGAATTAGCCCAGTCTTTGCCTGGGGAGATTGATTTAGACAGGTTAATCAAGGCTGCCCGCGATTATGCGATGCTGTTGCGCGGGCATATCCAGAAAGAAAATTCGGTTTTGTTTCCGATGGCCGATAGGGTGTTGGGTGATAAAAAGCTCGCAGAAATTTACCAGGCATTTGAGGATCACGAGGAAAAGGTCATTGGTCACGGACGGCATGAGAAATTGCACACGGTACTCGAGCAGTTAAACGAAAAATATTCTTGATCAAGAATCAAATGGAAATACCAGTCAGATCAACCGGAAATGATCAACCGAGTTGCCGGCATTTCCTTGACAATACCGCATTTATTCGGGTAAAATCCTTTCTGCATTTGTTACGGGCCTGTAGCGCAGTTGGGAGCGCGCTTCAATCGCACTGAAGAGGCCGGGGGTTCGAATCCCCCCAGGTCCACTGGAGTCACCAGGCTCGAACAAAGCAAGAACCGGGCCCATAGCGCAGTTGGGAGCGCGTCTCAATGGCATTGAGAAGGCCGGGGGTTCGAATCCCCCTGGGTCCACTAAAGCAAAATCAGGAGTAGTAGGTCATTCGTCAGCGAGCCGGGAGAGAGAGGTGTGAGCCCGACAGGTATTGCGAAATACAACAGACCGAACTCGCCTGACCTCCGAAAGGATAGCTTTTCCGGCGAATCTAGTAACCGGAGACGGTTGAGCCCGTTATAGCGATTTGAGCGGTCTGCGTTGCAATGCAGACAAGCAGGGTGGTACCGCGGAGAATTCCTTCGTCCCTGATAGGGAGAAGGGATTTTATTTTTAAGTATTGGGAGTAAAGAATGGCTCAAAAAATTCCTGGTTACAATCCGAACGAGATCGAAGGAAAATGGCAGCAGAGATGGGAAGCTGATGGTCTTTACGAATCAAACATCGATGAGACACGTAAGAAGTACTATGCCCTGACCATGCTTCCTTACCCTTCGGGAGATCTTCATATCGGTCACTGGTATGCCATTTCACCTTCCGATGCGCGTGCACGGTTCAAGCGCATGAATGGATACAATGTGCTCTTTCCGATGGGCTTTGACGCCTTTGGCCTGCCAGCTGAGAACGCTGCGATTAAAAGGAATATCCATCCCAAAACCTGGACCTATGCCAATATTGAGCGGATGCGCAAGCAGTTCAAGAGCATGGGTGCCATGTTCGATTGGCGGCGCGAGATCATTTCCTCCGATGAAAAGTACTATCGTTGGACGCAGTGGTTCTTCTTGCAGCTATTTAAAAAGGGTCTGGCGTACCGAAAAATGTCACCAGTGGATTGGTGCCCGAATTGCAACACCACATTGGCCCGCGAACAGGTATGGGGTGAAGACCGGCATTGTGAACGCTGCGGTACACCTGTCATTAAAAAGAACCTGGCTCAATGGTTTTTCCGGATTACGAATTATGCTGATGAGCTCATCCGTTATGAAGGCATCGACTGGCCGGAACGCGTACGCGTATTGCAGACCAACTGGATTGGTAAATCTGAAGGCGCTCTGGTGACCTTTAAAACTGAAGCCGGGGATGAGATGGAGATTTTTACCACCCGTCCCGATACCCTGTGGGGTGTAACGTTCATGGTGCTTGCCCCAGAACATCCGTTGGTGGAGAAACTCACCACACCCGAGCAACGGGCTGAGGTCGAGCAATATATCCTGGATGCATCACGCCAAACTGATATTCAGCGTGAAGCCGCTGACAAGGAAAAAACCGGTGTCTTCACTGGCGGCTATGCCATCAATCCTGTGAATGGAGAAAAGATTCCAGTCTGGATCGCAGATTATGTGTTGATGACCTATGGAACCGGGGCAATCATGGCTGTACCAGCCCACGACCAGCGCGATTTTGAGTTTGCACGAAAGTTTGGTTTACCAGTTAAAATCGTCATCCGCCCGCAGGGAATATCCATTCTAGAAAGCGAAGATGATATGGCCATGGCAGTTCCTGCCAGCGGTACAATGGTCAATTCCGGTCCGTTGACTGGAACACCGGGCGACCAATCCTTTGCGCGGGCAATTGACTATATCAAGAAGCAAGGTGTGGGCAAAGCCGCAACGAATTACAGGCTGCGTGATTGGCTGATCTCGCGCCAGCGGTACTGGGGTTCACCCATCCCCATGATCCACTGCTCGAAATGCGGTGCGGTACCCGTGCCTGAAGATCAATTACCTGTAACATTGCCAGAAGACGTGGAGTGGAAACCGACGGGTGAAAGCCCGCTGAAACTGCATCCCACCTGGCGTTTTGTTACCTGTCCAAAATGCGGCGGCAAAGCGGAACGTGAAACTGACACCATGGATACCTTTATGTGTTCCTCCTGGTATCACCTGCGCTATCTCAGTCCTGATTATGATAAAGGTCCCTTTGATCCGAAGGAGTATGATTATTGGATGCCGGTTGATACTTACACTGGCGGTATCGAACATGCCAATATGCATTTGATCTATACCCGCTTTTTCCACAAGGCGATGCGGGATATTGGGGTTACAGAGGGCAATGAACCAATGCTCCAATTACGCAACCAGGGTATGGTATTGGGCGAAGATAGTGAAAAAATGTCAAAGAGCCGCGGTAACGTGGTTGCCCCTGATGATCTGGTGAAATCGTACGGCGCTGATACTTTGCGGGCATATCTGATGTTCTTTGCCCGCTGGGATATGGGCGGGCCGTGGAGCAGCGGCGGCATTGACGGAGTTGCCAGGTGGTTGCGGCGAGTGTGGTCCGTGGTGCTTGAACCTTGCGCGAAGGGTTCGCCATCAGAAACATCGGTCAAAACACTGCGGCGAAAAGTTCACCAAACTCTGAAGGCAGTGACCCGGGATTTTGAAGAGTTTGAATTCAATACCATTGTTTCGGGTTTGATGGAACTGTCGAATGAGATGGCAAGCTTGAAAGCCTCCCTCTACAGCACACCAGCCTGGGATGAAGCTGTTGAAATCTACGTCAAGATGCTGGCGCCTGTAGCTCCTCATATATCAGAAGAAATCTGGGAGAAGATGGGGAAACCCTATTCCATTCATACCTCCAACTGGCCAAAGGTTGATGAGGCTGCTGCTGCGGTCGAAGAAATCACCCTGGTGATTCAGGTGAACGGAAAGGTACGCGACCGCATCACGGTTGCTGTCGACATCAGCGAGGAAGATGCCAAAAAGACTGCACTTGCCAGCGAGTGTGTTGGAAAGATACTGGATGGTAAGGAACCACGGCAGGTGATCTACGTTAAGGGACGCCTGGTAAACATCGTTATTTAACTACGGGCAAAGGTAATTCACACAACCAGGACAGGCAGAAATTGCACTGTCCTGGTTTTTAGATAGGAATTTAACCATCAATCCCTTATAATCAAAGTAAGGTGAAAAGAACCGAACGGGGCGAGGTGAAAAATGCGATTGGGTGAATTAAATTGGATGGAAATTGAGGAATACCTGAAGAAAGAAAACCGGTTGATGCTTGTGCTTGGAGCAACTGAACAACACGGATACCTTAGCGTTATGGCAGACATGAAAATTCCACTGGCAATGGCTGATGCAGCTTCACAGGAAAGCGGAGTACTCATTGCACCCCCGCTAAATTTTGGCTGCTCTTCATATTTCACCGATTACCCAGGAACAATCAGCCTGCGTGTCAGCACTTTACTTAACGTGGTAGAGGATATGGTGCGTTCAGTTTATCACCAAGGATTCCGCCGCATTCTGATCCTCAACGGTCACGGAGGGAACGATCCTGCCAAGGTGGCGTTGGGCGAGCTGGCCAACGAACTTAGGGATTTAAAACTCTCCTGGTACAACTGGTGGAAAGCATCTAACGTCCTGGCTGTTGCAGAAGCCTATGGGCTAAAAACCTATCATGCCTCCTGGATGGAAGCATTTCCTTTTGTCCGTTCAAACAACATGCCTGACGGTGAAAAAACCCCATTTGTTACAGACAGCATCCTCGCTTCTGATAAAGTACGGGAAGCCCTTGGAGACGGGGTTTACGGGGGAGCTTATAAAGTCAGCGATGAGGTGATGAACGAAGTATTTTCCGCTGCGGTAAAAGATATCCTTTACCTGCTGCAATTTGCTTAATTTCAATCAACGCGTTTTGCCAAACAAATGAACTTTCACCCCCGATTGATTCGTGAGGTTCGAGTTTCAGGATTATTACTGCCAGCGGCCGTCTTTAGCGGTTTCTTAGCGGGTGGATTGGTCGTGCTGCAATCATGGCAGTTTAGCAGAATCATCACTGGAGTCTTTCTTCAGCATCAAACGCTCGACCAGGTTGTGCCATTAATGCGTCTGGTTTTCATCGTTGTTTGTTTTCGTGCGCTATTTACCTTTTTTAATGAATGGCTCTCCGGAAGGTTGGCGGTTAATATAAAGATTCGTTTGCGGCAGCTTTTGACCGAAAAGATCAATCGTCTTGGCCCGGCTTATTTGAAAGAAGAACATACAGGAGAATTGGCAACCACGGCCTTGCACGGGGTTGACAGTCTTGATGTCTATTTCTCACAGTATCTGCCTCAGGTTCTGATTGCTGTCATGCTGCCGCTCACGATCCTGATCGTGGCGTTTCCAATGGATCCACTGACAGGTGTCATTTTTCTTGTCACGGCGCCCCTGATCCCATTATTCATGGTGCTGATCGGGTGGATCTCCGAAACGCTAACCAGCAAGCAGTGGCTGGCACGGACAAGGTTGGGCGGTTATTTCCTTGATACACTGCAAGGGATTGCCACATTAAAGATGCTGGGGTGCAGCCGTGAGAGGGCAAAAGAAGTGCGGGAAGTCAGTGAACAATACCGGTCAGCAACCCTGAACGTCCTGCGAATCACTTTTCTCTCGGCCCTGGTTTTAGAGATGGTGGCGACCGTTTCTACTGCGATCGTTGCCGTGGAAATTGGTTTGAGGTTGCTCTATGCGCGTATGGAATTTCAACAGGCGTTTTTTATTTTGCTTATTGCACCTGAGTTTTATATTCCAATGCGCAATTTAAGCGCCCGCTTCCATGCAGGGATGACCGGTGTTACCACAGCGCAACGAATCTACGAAATCTTGGATGTACCTGAACCTGTACCGCAGATCGAAAAGGGAATCGGATTGCTTGAGGCTCAATTCCATAAGGAGTACATCATTTCTTTGCGCAGCCTGGGCTTTACCTATGCATCCTCTTCCATTCATTCCCTGCGCTGTATCGATCTGGACCTAAAAAATGGAAGGCATTACGCTCTGGTGGGTAAGAGCGGTTCAGGGAAGAGCACCCTGGCTCAGATTCTTTTGCGTTTCATTTCACCGGACGAGGGAGAGATTTTCATTAATAACTTGAAGATCGATACCTGGTCAAAGGATCAATGGCGAAAATTTGTGGGTTGGGTCCCCCAGCGGCCGGCTTTATTTCAGAGGTCATTGCGCGAAAATATCACCCTTGGCGATGGATCATATACCAACGAAGACATCCAAAAAGCTGTTGCCGCGGCCGGGCTGAGCGAAGTGGTGAGAACGCTTGATAAAGGGATGGATACCCTGGTCAACGAAGGAGGGTCGCGATTAAGCGGCGGAGAAGCTCAACGGGTGGCCCTGGCACGGGCATTCCTCAAGGATCCCAGGTTGTTGATCCTGGATGAGCCAACTGCACACCTGGACCCTGAGCTTGAAGAGAAAATCAACCGGTCAACGCGCTTATTGATGCAAGGGCGCACCACACTGACGATTGCACACCGTATCTCTACGATCCGTACGGCAGATGAAGTCATTGTTCTGGATCAAGGTAACCTGATCGACAAGGGCAGCCATGCCGAACTGATCAAACGCTGCACGCTCTACCAGGAACTCATACCAGGTGGAAGGAGGAATGGATGAAGCCACTCCTCCCCCTGTTCAAGTTGATGAAAGCATTTACAGGATGGATCATTCTCTCCATCCTCATGGGAACCGCTGCAATTGGATCCGGCATTGGTTTGCTGGGAACATCATCCTGGCTTATCGCCAGTGCAGCGCTCCATCCGTCGATTGCGGAGCTCCAGGTAGCGATCGTTGGGGTGCGCTTTTTCGGAATCAGCCGCGGAGTCTTTCGATACCTTGAAAGACTGATCTCTCACTCTGTAAACCTTCACTTATTATCAAGATTGCGCGAGGATTTCTACCAGAGGATTGAACCTCGAGCCCCCGCCAATCTTCGCACATACCGCAGCGGAGATCTGCTGCACAGGATGATGGGTGACCTGGAAACGCTGGAGAACTTCTATGTGCGTGTTGCAGCACCGGTCGTGGTGGCCGTGGTGATAGCAGTGGGAACGAGCCTTTTTATTGGCGGGTTCCTGGCAGAATGCGGGATCATACTGGCGGCCGGGTTGTTCACCAATGGATTTTTACTGCCTGTGTTCACACTGTTTACCTCTCGTCCGTGGGTCAGGGAGTTGACGAACGTGCAGGCAGAAGCTTCAGCCTTAACTGTGGAGAGCCTTCAGGGACTGGAGGATTTACAGGCTTATCACGCACATGACAGGTGGTTTGCGGTTCTGCAAGAGAATTATCGCCAGGCAGGAAAGATACAAAGCAAGATTACCGCGATTAATGCGACAGGCAGTGCCTTTTCCCTGTTGATTTTGAACTGTACGGTTTTAGGGGTGGTGTGGGCAGCAATTCCCCTCGTGAGCGCAGGCGAACTCGACGGCGTCATGCTGGCTGTCCTGGCTATGGTGACCAGCGCAAGTTTTGAAGCTGTTAGTGTGATGCCAGCAGCATCAGTCAATTTGAATGCCAGTATTTCATCAGCCAAAAGGTTGTTCAACGTTGGCGGGCAGATACTTGAAACCAAGCCGTTTGATCGTGAAAATCCCGTCCTGTCAGGAGGCGAAGTAATTTTTAGTGACATAAGCCTGGTTTATCCTGATGCTCCTCAACCAGCGCTGAAGGGGATCTCTTTCAGCCTGTACAGGGGGGAAAAGAAAGCCGTCGTGGGCGACAGCGGAGCTGGCAAAACCAGCCTTCTAAACTTGCTCATGCGTTTTTATACCCCTGCTTCAGGTAACATCATCGTAGACGGGATCGATCTTCAACAGATCGATCCAGCCAGCCTGCATTCGATCTTTGGGGTAGTCCCCCAATCACTATATTTGTTTAATGCCAGTTTGCGTAAGAACCTTCAATTGGCCAGGCCCGGAGCAGAAGACAAAGCCTTACAGGAGGCTCTTGAAAAGGCCGGACTTGGTAAATGGGCATGGCAATTACCAGACGGACTGGATACCTGGTTGGGTGAAAATGGGGTGAAGATGAGCGCAGGTGAACGGCAGCGGCTGGCAGTGGCTCGCGTGATCCTGCAGGATCCTCCGGTTCTCCTTTTGGATGAACCGACCGCGAACCTGGACCAGGTCAATGAAGCTCGCATCCTTGACAACCTGTTCACGATCTTTCAAGATAGGACGATTCTATTGATCACTCACAGGCTGTCGTTGCTGGAGAAGATGGACGAGATTCTGGTCATGAATAGTGGTGAGATCGTCGAACGCGGAAAATATTTCGATCTGTTGGCCTGCGAAGGTAAATTTAAACGCATGGTCGACTTTGAAAACGATGTAGTTGTTGAAAATGATGCTCGGGATGATTCTCAATAAAAAAACAAACGGCTCGGTTATGACCGAGCCGTTGCGCATCAATTAGCTTAAGGTTTTTTTAATGTCTTCCTCTTTGATAGCCCCCTGACGGAGGATGCGTATCTCGTCTGTCGTGCAATCGACCACAGTTGACGGAACACCACCTGAACATTCTCCGCCGTCGAGAATGAGGGGAACGCGGTTCTTCAATTGATCATAGACATTTTTTGCATTATGCGGATTATTGCCGCCTGAGAGATTGGCAGACGTTGTGGCAATCGGACCGAATTTCTCGCATAATTCGAGAGCGACTGGGTGGTTTGCCATACGAATACCTATCGAGTTACCGGATGAAAGGAGTTCGGGCAGTTCTTTGCGCTTTGGAACAACAATGGTGAGACCGCCAGGCCAGAACTTTTCCACCAGTCTCTGTGCATTGGAGTTCATACTTTCCACCAGGAGATCAAGCTGCCTGAAGTCACCAATGAGAACAGCGATTGATTTATTCGAATCGCGGCCTTTGGCTTCAAAGAGCTTAATAATCCCCGGTGAATGGAATGCATTCGCACCAAGACCGTATACCGTATCAGTTGGAAATGCGACGATTTCCCCATCACGTAACAGGGATAGAGCTGAATCAATCGAGGCTGGATCATTTGCTGGCAAAGTGATGGTCTGCATAAGTCCCCGGTTCAAAGTTGGATTTTAATTACCCTGGGCAGAGACGCCAGGTCATTAACAATATTCGTTACTGCATGCGGATAATACTGTTCAATGATTGAGATCACGTTAATTTGATTATATTGTATTTCCAAAAACAGACATCCTTCCGGACGGATGTTTTTTCTGGATTGATCCAACAGACGGGTGATGAAGGTTATTCCTGTTGTACCACCGTCAAGCGCCAGCCGAGGTTCAAATCTGATCACGTCCAATTGATTGAGTGAATCCGATGGAATGTAAGGAAGATTGGCCGCAATGACATCGAATTTTTCCTTGAAACCGGTGAGCAGATCATTCTGTTTAAATTCAATTCGATCAGTGACATGGTGTCGTTCTGCATTTCTTCTGGCAACGGTCAGTGCTTCTGGTGAAATGTCGATAGCTGTAATTTTCAAATCCGGGAATCGATCAGCACATGTGATGGCGATGGCACCCGAACCAGTGCCGATGTCGGCCATGGACCTGCGATCTGGGTGGTTTTCAAACCAGTTGATAGCTTCTTCAACCAGAATCTCAGTCTCAGGTCTGGGAATTAATACATTCCGATTGACTTCAAAGTCGAGGCCGTAAAATGCTCGTTGCCCGGTGATATAGGCTAGGGGTTCACCGGTGAGTAAACGTTCAACGGCATGATCAAGGGCTTGCACCTGACCTGGATCAAGCAGGCTCTCGGGATGAGAAACGATCCATTCCTTGGGTTTTCCAAGTATGGATGAAGCAATTGCATTGATTTCGATGAAAGGAAATTCGGTTTTTTCACTTATAGTGAAAATTGCCTGACCGATCCATTCCCCCACACTAGTCGGTCTCATTTTCTCCGATTGTGGCTAATCGTTCACTTTCGTCACGGATGGCAAGCTCATCGATGAATTGGTCAATATCCCCTGCCATGACACCGGCAATATTATACGAAGAAAGATTGATGCGGTGGTCGGTGACCCTGCTTTGTGGGAAATTGTATGTACGGATTTTTTCCGACCGGTCACCAGTACCTACCTGTGAACGGCGGGTTTCTTCGCGTTCTTGACGGCGCTTTTCTTCCTCAATCTCAAACAACCGGGCGCGTAAAATTCCCATAGCGCGCAATCGATTCTGCAATTGGGAGCGTTCGTCCTGGCAGGTGACCACCATTCCAGTGGGTTTGTGGGTAAGCCGTACGGCTGTGGCATTTTTCTGAACGTTCTGTCCGCCGGCACCGGAAGACCGGTACACTTCGATCTCGACATCTGAATCCGGTATCTCAACATCTACTTCGTTAACTTCAGCCATGACGGCTACTGTAACTGTTGAAGTGTGGATGCGTCCAGAAGATTCGGTAGCTGGAATGCGTTGGACCCGATGTACTCCGGATTCGAACTTGAACTTTGAGTAGGCACCTTTACCTTTAACCATGAAGATGACTTCCTTGTAGCCGCCAATACCTGTCTCATTAGCTGAAATCATTTCCACCGTCCAGCGGTGTTGTTCGGCATAGTGCATATACATGCGCATCAATTCGGCTGCGAATAACCCCGCTTCATCTCCACCAGCCCCGGCTCTAATTTCGATAAAAACGTTATTCTCATCCCGGGGATCCTTGGGTACCAGCAATCCTTTAATTTCACGTTCCAGCTTTTCAATCTGGGCCGTTAGTTCTTCGGCTTCGATACTTGCCAGGCTGCTCAATTCAGGATCATCACTGGCCATCAGTTCCTTAGCCTGTTCTAATTGGGTAAGGAGTGACCGGTATTTTTCCGCCTTTTGAATAATGGGTTCAAGTTCTGAACGTTCCTTCGCCAGTTCGACTACTTTCTGGTAATCTTGAATATTCTCGTTCATCTGGCGAGTCAAATCAGCGTAATGACTTTCAATTGCTGTTAATTTTTCTAGCATAATAGACCTGAATGTATAAGAATTAATTCGCGCAAATTATACCAGTCCTGTCGGGTAATATCAGGGCAATCATATTACTTTAATAAAGTTTCACCTACCTCCTTGCATTTACCTTTTTACATTGTTCGCTTAAAATTATATATAAATTCCGTTACGGAGGTTGCCTATGGCGTGTCATCAAAAACAGGTGTTCGTGGTGAAGAATGCTCCGGCTGCAATTGGACCGTATTCGGTAGCAACGGGTGGGGGACCGTTCATTTTTACCTCCGGGCAGCTCGGGTTGGATCCAACGACAGGTGAATTAGTCTCTGGTGGGATCGAAGAGCAAACGAGGCAGGCACTTCACAACCTGGGGGAGATTTTGAAGGCTACCGATTCATGTCTTGAGAATGTGGTCAAGACGACCGTGTATTTACAGGACATGAATGATTTTTCCAAGATGAATGCTGTTTACGCTGAATTCTTTTCTGAGAATTCTCCAGCACGCACTACGGTTCAGGTTGCAGGACTGCCGAAGAAAGCACTGGTAGAGATCGAGACGATCGCGATGCTTTGCGACAAAAAAGATTGTGATTAGTCTCCGGATCGTGGATCTTGGCGGCAAATACTAAAGCATGAAATCACCCCTGGTTTCGGTCATCATCCCCTGTTATAACGAAGAAGCCACGATTGGCGGGCTGCTGCACGCAATTCACCAGCAGACGCTGCCAACAACTGACGTGGAAGTTGTGATTGCCGACGGGATGTCGACAGACCGCACACGCGAGAGGATCGCAGGTTTTCAGAAAGCACATCCTGAATTGATCATTAAGCTTGTTGATAACACAAAACGAATTATTCCTGCAGCACTCAACCTGGCGTTGGAAAACGCTACCGGTGAATTCATCGTCCGCATGGACGGTCATACGCTGCCTGCTGCAGACTATCTTGAAAAATGCATCCAGGCGTTAGTGGCAGGCAAAGGGGAGAACGTAGGGGGAGTGCTGGAGGTCAAGCCGGGAAGGGATACCTGGATTGCGAAATCGATCGCTCTAGCTGCTGTTCACCCGCTTGGAGTGGGGGATGCACATTACCGGCGTGCCACCGCTGCCACCGAAGCCGACACGGTTGCATTTGGGTCATTCCGGCGTTCTCTGGTGGAAAAGATTGGTAATTTCGACGAAACCCTGCTTGTCAATGAAGATTATGAATTCAACACTCGCATCCGCGCCAGCGGAGGAAGGATCTGGATCGATCCAGGTATCAGGGCAGTTTACTATTCCCGTCCTGATCTGAAGTCACTGGCTCGACAGTATTTTTCATACGGGTATTGGAAATTCAAGATGCTCCAACGGTATCCTGGAACGATCCGTTGGCGCCAGGCGCTTCCGCCCGTTTTCGTTTTTGGGCTTTTGATGTTATTATTACTATCTGCATTCTGGAATTTCGCCCGGATTGTATTTGCAGCGGCAATCATTTTATACTTGTTCATCCTTATTGTTGGTTCAATAAAACCTGCAATTAAAACGAAACAGCCACTGACAATTATTGGAATTCCTCTGGCAATTGCCACCATGCATGTCTCCTGGGGATCAGGATTTTGGTGGAGTTTGGCAAAGGGAGCGTAATAGAAAAAATGGGAATTGGAAAAAATCAATTGAAACGCAGGTGGCAGGTCCGTACTGAAGAACGACAGGCGATTCTTCTTATCGGTGATTTAGTAGTAACTTATCTGGCTCTCTTTGTGGGGCTTTATTTTTGGGGTCAGAAGGATTGGCTGGATTTCTCGTGGGCATTTCTTGGCCAGCGCGCCCCAATCTGGTTCTATTTATTACCTTTGGCCTGGGTAATTTTCCTGATCGAAATCTATGATGTACGAAAAGCAAATCGAAAGAGTGACGTGTTCCGCGGGGTTGGCACCGCTGCGGTCATCAGTATTGTCATTTACCTGGTAATTTTTTTCCTTGCTGCGCCAAATTCACTGCCAAGGCGAGGAGTTTTTATCTTCATCCTGGCTGCCATCGTGCTGACCATTCTCTGGCGGTTGATTTATATTAAGATATTCACCGATCCAATGTTCATGCGCCGGGTATTAATGATCGGAGCCGGTCACGCCGGATCGACACTGGTATCTATGTTAAACGAGATTCACCCGATGCCGTTCATCCTTGCAGGATATATTGACGATGATCCGAAAAAAATGGGGACTGAAATCAATGGATATAAAGTTATTGGTAACAGCAGCAACCTGCTTCAAATAATCGAAAATCTCGAAATTAGCGATTTGATTTTTGCCATCGCCGGGGAGGTCAAACCGGAATTGTTCCAGGCCGTACTCAATGCTGAAGAAAACGGGATCGAGGTGACATCATTCCCGACTTTTTATGAGGAACAATTCGGCCGTGTACCCATATTCCTCCTCGAATCTGATTGGCTGCTGCGTACTTTTGTTGATCAATCCCACACCACAGGTATTTATGAGACGATAACGCGGATGACCGATATTATCGGCAGTCTGATCGGTTTACTCGCGTTAGTCGCACTGTTCCCGCTAATTGGATTGATTATTCTTGTTGACAGTGGTACGCCGATTCTCTATTCTCAAATGAGAGTGGGCAAGAATGGACGTCCCTATAAGATCCTGAAATTTCGAACCATGGTCAAAGACGCAGAGAAGGATGGTGTTGCTCGCACAGCAACGGCCAACGATGCACGCATCACCAGGTTTGGAAAAATCCTGCGGCGCAGCCATTTGGATGAACTGCCACAGGTGATCAACGTCTTGAAGGGAGAGAACAGCATCGTAGGTCCGCGGGCAGAACAGATTGAATTGGTGAATCAATTCCAGCAAGAAATACCCTTCTACCGCGCCCGGCTACTCGTGCGCCCGGGTCTGACTGGCTGGGCACAGATCAACCAACGTTATGCGACTACGGTGCAGGATACAGCGGTTAAACTTGAATACGATCTATATTACATTAAGAAACGCAATCTCTTACTTGATTTGAATATCATCCTGCGGACGGTCGGAGCCGTTCTCGGTTTTAAAGGACTCTAATGAAAGCCAAACCGAATATTCGAAACCGTTATTTTGTTCTCATTGATATTTTATTGACGATATCTTCGGTTTTAGGTGCATATGCATTGCGCCTGGAACTGGGCGCATTGTTCTATTTCTACCTGCCATCGGCATTGTGGATGATCGGGGTTGCATTACTGGTAAAGATTCCTATCTATTATGTCTTTGGCATGTACCGTCGTTTATGGGGGTATGCCAGTACCAAAGAACTGAAACTCATTGTGATATCGGTTACTTCCGCTTCGGTGATTGTTTCGGTGATCATGGTGTTTCTGCTTACGTTCAAGGCATTCATCGGGTTCCCGCGCATGGTGTTGATCATCGACTGGCTGCTGTCCATCATCCTGATAGGCGGCATTCGCTTGATTATGCGCGTACTGGCTGACAGTGCAAGCTCTTCCTCTGCAGCGGAGAAAACCAGGAAAGCAAAACGTACGTTGATTATCGGTGCAGGTGATGCCGGCGCCCTGGTCGTGCGTGAGCTGCAGAAAAACCTGGAACTCAACCTCCTGCCTGTGGGTTTTCTGGATGACAACCCGACAAAAATGAAACAACAAATTCACGGAGTTCCTGTTGTTGGCACGCTTTCGGATATCGGCAATGTGCTTGAACATAAAAAGATCGATGAGGTGATCATCGCCATACCCAGTTCGAGTGGTAAGGTGATCAGGATGATTGCTGATGTCTGCCGCCTTAAAGGTATTCCGTTCAGAACGATGCCGGGAATTTATGAGCTTCTTGGTGGAAAAGTCAGCATCAGCCGCCTGCGTGAGGTGGATATTACTGACCTTTTGCGCAGACAACCTACTCACATGAAAGAAGAACTGATAGGTGAAACCCTCACCGGCAAACGTGTGATGGTGACTGGTGCCGGTGGTTCCATCGGGCGCGAGTTATGCCGTCAAATAGCCCGCTGGAATCCTTCACGACTCATCCTTCTGGGGCACGGTGAAAACAGCATCTTTGAATCTTTACTTGAAATCCAGGAAAGCTTTAAATCCCTTCCCATCACGCCAGTCATAGCCGATGTGAGAGATTATGAACGGATTCTCAGCGTATTTAAGAAGCACCAACCTGAAGTTGTTTTCCACGCTGCTGCGCACAAGCACGTGCCTTTGATGGAGATGAATATCGATGAGGCGGTGGACAACAACGTGAGGGGAACACGAAATATCGTCAGATCTTGCGAGAAATGCGGCGTCAAACGCTTAGTGATGATCTCAACAGATAAAGCTATACGCCCAGCTAATATCATGGGCGCCACAAAACGTTTTTCTGAGATGATGGTTTTAGATGCAGCCCACCGCACTGGTAATAGCTACAGTGTGGTTCGCTTTGGCAATGTTCTGGGCAGCCGTGGCAGCGTCGTTCCTCTTTTCAAACACCAGATTGCCAATGGCGGACCAATTACAGTAACTCATCCCGACATGAAACGTTATTTCATGACCATCCCTGAGGCAGTGTACCTGGTCTTGCAGGCAGCCGGCATGGGCAAAGGGGGTGAAACCTTTGTGCTGAATATGGGCCAACAGGTGCGCATCCTTGACCTGGCGGAGGATTTGATCCGTTTATCAGGGCTGGAACCGGGCAAGGACATTGAAATTGTCTTTACCGGGATCCGCCCTGGAGAAAAATTGAGCGAAGATCTCTGGGAAGAAGGGAACCAATTCCAGCCTACCATGCACCCTGATATCTACCAGTTTGACGATCCCTCAAACCTGCAGGGAAAATCACTTCAAGACAAAATCGCCAAGCTGTTGGATTTGGCGGAACAGGGCAAATCAGACGAAATCATTCAATTAATCGATGATACGATCCCCGGTTCAACCCTAGGAAGCACTCCGGCGCCGGAATTATTGTCAATCGAATAGCCATGCGAATCACTACTGCTGAATGGAAGGGTTTTCTTCAACATCATCCTGAGTCTCATCTCCTACAATCTGCGGAATGGGGTGAGTTAAAATCCCATTTCGGCTGGAAGCCTGAATATTTTTTGAGCGGACACTCAGGAGCCCTGGTGCTATTCCGGTTGCTTCCCGGAGGAATGAGCATTGCATATATTCCAAAGGGTCCAGTGGGTTTCAGTACCGAGTTGTTTTCTGAAATCGATCAAGTATGCCGGGCGAACAAAGCCATTTTTCTTAAAGTAGAACCGAATGCCTGGGAACCCTGGAAAGCCGACCTGGCAATGACCGGTGTGAACTGGCTTCCTTCGCGTCCCATCCAACCGCGGCGTACCGTTATGATCAACCTTGAAGGATCAGAGGAAGACATTCTTGGCCGTATGAAACAGAAGACACGTTACAACATCCACCTGGCTGAGAAGAAAGAAGTGCTGGTAAAAGCGTCTGACGATATTGCAGTCTTCCATCGTATGGCACTGCAAACCTCTGAACGCGATGAGTTCGGGGTTCATAGCATCGCGTATTATCAGAAGGTCTACAACCTCTTTCATCCTGCAGGTGAATGTGAACTCCTGACGGCTGAGTATGATCATCAACCGCTGGCCTCAATTTTCGTAATGGCACACGGTGAGTATGCATATTACATGTACGGGGCGTCTTCGAATGCCGAACGAAATCGTATGCCG
>Ga0116191_1000205_pt1 | contig 59405 bp, 48 predicted proteins | sample AD_UKC111_MetaG_FD_89897 | JGI IMG/M metagenome (GOLD analysis project Ga0116191, IMG submission 89897) | Active sludge microbial communities of municipal wastewater-treating anaerobic digesters from Hong Kong - AD_UKC111_MetaG | ecosystem: Engineered > Bioreactor > Anaerobic > Digestate... | reverse complement strand
CAAGTGAAGAAGATTTGTCCCAACGTGAAGGTGATCATCCTGACCTCCTTTCATGAGGATCTGCACATTTTTCCGGCGATCAAGGCCGGTGCGATATCGTATATCTTGAAGGACGTTGATCCCGATGACCTGGCGGGTGCAGTGCGCGCAGCATATGCCGGGGAAGCCGTCATCAATCCCCGCGTGGCTGCACGCCTCGTGAGCAGGATGCAAGGGAAAGAAGAGGAAAGCCCAAATCCGTTCACAGAGTTGACCGATCGGGAATTGGATGTATTGCGCATGGTCGCGCAGGGCAGGACCAACCAGGAGATTGCCGAAGCCCTGGTGCTGAGTGAGAAGACCGTAAAAACTCACATGACCAATATTCTCGCCAAGCTGCACGTCAAGGACCGCACCCAGGCAGCTGCATATGCCTGGCAGAACGGCATCGTCCGCAGAGACCAGACATAAATAACCTCTCCCGTTGGTTACCAATGATGGTAGGATAGTGATGATGAAAATTTGTAACGTTAGTATACTCACCCCACGAAATACACTGGAAAAGGCAACCCTGTCTATCGAAGCGGGCATGATTGCTGAGATCCTTCCACCTCAAGGCTGTAGTGGTTCTGCCGACATCGATGCAGAAGGATGGATCGTTTCACCTGGCTGGATCGATTTGCAGATCAACGGCGGTTTTGGGAATGACCTGACGACAGACCCTGACCGGTTGTGGGAAGTGGCTGCGCAGCTTCCGAGGTTTGGAGTCACGGGTTTTCTGCCTACCATCATCACTTCAACAACTGAAACCTACGATAAAGCAATCAGTATTATTAAAAGTGGGCCGCCAGTGGGATGGAAAGGAGCAAAACCCTTCGGATGGCATTTTGAGGGACCCTTCCTGAATCCCGGAAAGAAGGGGGCTCACAATCCAGACTGTCTGCGATTGCCGGATAGAGGAAATGTTTCAGGTTGGTCGCGAAAAAATGGCGTGGCAATGGTCACAATGGCACCGGAACTCCCTGGCGCTGAAGAAGTTGCCCGGCAGCTTCTTGAGGCCGGTGTAACACTGAGTATGGGACATTCCCTTGCGACAGTGGAAGAGACGCGCCGTGCTGTGAGCTGCGGGTTTACTGCCGCGACCCATCTTTTCAACGCGATGCCTGCCCTGGATCATCGGGCACCCGGACTCGCCGGTGAGACCCTGGTGAATCACGCAATCACTGCCGGAATTATTGCGGATGGACAGCATGTCCATCCTGACATGGTAAAGACTGCCTGGAAGATGAAATCTCCGGATAAGATTGTGTTGGTCAGCGATGCGGTTGGCGCGTTGGGAATGCCCCCCGGAGAATTCCTGCAGGGGGGGATGGAAATCATTGTCTCGCAGGATTCCGCTAAGTTGAAAAACGGAACACTCGCCGGAAGTGTGTTGAAGCTTGATCAGGCACTGCGCAACGTGATGGAATATACCGGAGAACCGATCGAGCAAGTCCTTCCTGCGCTTGGAGTAAACCAGTCGCGGCTGCTACGATTGGAGAAGTATGGTGAGATCGCGGAAGGATACCATGCCGACCTGACATTTGTGGATGCCTTAGGAAATTTAAAGATGACCCTCGTAGGCGGAGATATCCTTTACTGGTCTGATAGATAAAAGTTTCAACCTCTATTGATTTGCTTTTCCTGCATGCTATAATGAAACTGCTTTTATTACAGCAGAATTCCTGGTGACAGGCTGTTGATCGTAAAAGCTGGTTAATGGTTAGATTGTTACTGCATCATGCAAGTGGTGCGGTAGCTATTATTTTCCAGTTTAAGATCAACCTTCCGAAAGGAGCCTGTCATGGGAAAATATCAAAGTATTACTCCCCCCATTCTCAAAGAGTTAATCATAATCGTTGGTGAAAAGTATGTTCTTTTCAACCAGCCTGAAAAAATAGCTGCATACAGCCACGACGAAGTCGCCGATCCTGCATATGCACACATGCCAGAGGTGGTCATCAAACCAGCTTCTGCTGAAGAAATCTCCCAAATCATGAGGCTGGCGAACAAGTATCACGTTCCGGTGACACCGCGTGGAGCAGGTTCCGGGTTGTCGGGAGGTGCAGTACCTGTCTGCGGCGGGATCGTCCTTTCAGTTGAAAGGATGAACCGCATCCTGGAAGTGGATAAAGACAATCTTGTGGTTGTGGTCGAGCCGGGGGTTGTGACCAATGAGATCAATAATGCCATCAAGGATGACGGGCTCTTTTTTGCCGGCTACCCGATGAGTGTTGAAAGCTGTTATGTGGGCGGAAATATTGCAGAGAATGCGGGCGGTGGCAAGGCGATCAAATATGGTGTGACAGGGCGTTACGTATTGGGGCTGGAGGTTGTTCTTCCAACCGGCGAGATCGTGCAGCTAGGAGGAAAACTATATAAAGATGTGGTTGGCTATGATCTGCTTCACCTGATGGTGGGGTCAGAGGGAACATTGGGAATCTTTACCAAAATCTATCTAAAGCTCTTGCCTCTCCCAACAGCCAAGGCTGACCTGCTGGTACTCTTCCCGGACGCAGAAACGGCTATGAAAAATGTCCCCCTGATCATGCGCAACGGGCGCATCATTCCCACGGCCATCGAATTCATGGACCAGCTTTCCGTACAGACGACCTGTAAATACCTCAACGAGGAACTGCCGTATGAAAAGGCCGGCGCAATGCTGCTGATCGAGGTGGACGGCAGCAGTGAACAGCAGGTGGAACAGGAATACGAGACGATCGGAAAGTTATGCGAAGCAAATGGCGCGATTGAAGTGTACGTAGCGTTGAACCATACCACCCAGGAAAGGGTATGGACCGTTCGCCGAAATATTGCTGAGGCATTTAAGGTCTACAGCCCGATACAAAGTCTGGAAGATATCGTAATTCCCTTTGCGCAGATTCCGGAAATTCTGCCCAGGTTGAAAGACTTATCTCAGCGGTATCCGGTCGTAATCCCGTGTTACGGGCACGCCGGAGACGGAAACCTGCATGTGACACTGGTGAAGAAACCGGAGCTGCCCATCGAGCAGTGGTCAGAGGTGGAGCACACTGTTCTGGTGGAGCTTTACCGGATCACAAAGGAACTCGGCGGCACGATCAGCGGAGAGCATGGAATTGGCAGCAAGCGGCGCGAATTCATGCCCATTGTAATGAGCCCGGAGTTGATTCAGTTGCAAAAACAGATCAAATCCGTGTTCGATCCGAATCAGATATTGAATCCGGAAAAGATATTCCCTGAAGGGAATTCAGGAGGATCCAAATGAAAATCATTGTCCCGATCAAGCAGGTACCAGAAACCAGCAAGGTAAAAATGGATCCAGTCAGCGGGACTATGATCCGTACCGGAGTGGAATCGATCATTAATCCCCTGGATCTGTATGCCATTGAGACAGCCATCCGGTTGAAAGAGAAACACGGCGGAACCATAACTGTGATCAGCATGGGTCCTCCGCAGACAATGAAAGCCATCCGTGAAGCCATTGCCATGGGATGCGACGGCGGCGTGTTGTTGAGCGATAAAGCCTTCGGAGGGGCCGATACCTGGGCCACAGCGTATACACTCACACTGGGAGTTCGGAAACTTGGAGGAGCGGATTTGATCCTCTGTGGTGAACGCGCCACTGACGGCGATACCGGACAGGTGGGTCCTGGCCTGGCTTCCATGCTGGATCTTCCGCTCGTTACTTACGTAGGAAAACTCGAATTGGCCGGATCAGGTAAGTTCCTCGCAGAACGGCTGGTCGAGGGCGGCCGGGAAATCGTTTCGGTGGCTGCACCTGTCTTAATGACCGTGGTGAAGGAAATTGGTGTGCCCCGATTGCCTACTCTGCGCGGAATTTTACGTGCCAAGGAAACCGAAATCCCGGTTTGGGGACCGGCTGACCTTGAGGCAGATTCCACACTGATCGGTTTGAATGGTTCCCCAACGCGTGTGGTACGTATTCATCATCCGCAGGTGACTCGAACGGGCGAAAAAATCGTTATTAAAGAACAATCGAATGTCGAGAAGGCAGCTCAATCGATCATTGATTTTATGAAACAGAGGAATATCCTATGAAAACCGTGAATAATCAACACGAGATTGAGTGGAAGGATGTATGGACCCTGGCGGAACAAAAGGGCGAGAGGCTTCATCCTGTTTCCTTTGAACTACTCGGGAGAGGGAGAAGTCTTGCTGATGCCCGCGGTTCGCGTTTATGTACGGTGATCATCGGCAGCGGGGTCAATCGGGAGGATTTGAGCGAATTAATCGAACGCGGCGCGGATGTTGTCTACCTGGTGGATGATCCTCGGCTGGCAAATTTCCTGGTGGAACCTTATGCCAAAATTCTTGGCTTATTAATTGAGAGTTATCACCCCGAAATTATGATCGCTGCGGCTACAACAACCGGAAGAACCGTCATGCCATATTTGTCAGCGAAAATCCGAGCCGGGTTGACTGCGGACTGTACAGGGCTAGAGATCGAACCCGAGACAGGATTGCTCCTGCAAACGCGCCCTGCGATCGGCGGCAATATCCTGGCGACGATTAAAACACCCAATGCCCGCCCGCAGATGGCCACTGTCAGACCAAAATCAACACGCATCCCCGAGAGACAGCCAGGCAGGGCAGGTGAAATCAAGCGTATTGAATTGACGGAAGATATTTTTGCTTCACGTGTTGCTTTTGAAAGGTATGTGCCTGATGCTGAAGGTGCATCATCCATTGAAGAGGCAGACATTGTGATCGCCGGCGGAGCAGGGGTCAAAACCGCTGAAGGATTCGATCCGATCAATCAGCTTGCTGAGTGCTTACGCGGAGCTGTGGGTGCTTCGCGTCCGTGTGTGGATCACGGCTGGCAGCCGTATGCACACCAGGTGGGGTTGAGCGGAAAGACCGTATCGCCGCGGCTTTACATGGCTTGTGGTATTTCTGGTGCTATTCAGCACCTGGCGGGAATCCAAACCGCGGAATCGATCATTGCGATCAATACCGACCCCAATGCTTCTATCTTCCAGCTGGCTGATCTCGGGATCGTGGGCAACATGTTTGATGTGCTGCCGGAGTTGATCGAAAAAATCAAAGCGATCCAATCTTCAGGAAATCGATAAAAGGTAACAGCCTCGTGGTTTAAGGGATTGAATCTTGAGTTTCTATTGTGTATAATGGTTATAACAATCTAACCACATAACCATATAACCAATAATCGATTTCGAATTGCATTGTAAGCATCCTATTTGAAGGAGTTTGTTTTTATGTCAGCACCACTGTATTTTTCTAAAATCACCAAGATGATCGAGGAACTGGGGAAAGAAAGCATGCCCGCCATCCAGAAGGCTGCCGGTTTTATGGCAGACTCCGTTGCAGCTGGTCGGGCTGTATTCTATTTCGGTTCCGGGCATTCCGTCATTCCTGCGCTGGATGTATTTCCGCGTTACGGTTCTTTTGTAGGGCTGCAGCCGATTCATGATCCCCGATTGATGTGGACGAACGTGATCGGACCGGGAGGTACCCCTGAACTGCTCTGGATAGAAAAGCAAGAAGGCTACATCAAGAATGTATTGGATTCCTACGTGATGACTCCCCAGGATACGATCATCCTGATCTCTCACGGAGGATTGAACGCGGCTGGAATCGAGGCGGCACAGTACGCCAAAGAACGCGGAGTTAAAGTGGTGGTAATCACATCAATGAAGAACTACCAGAGTAACGCGCCGCGGCATTCCAGCGGTAAGAAACTGGCAGATTTCGCCGATGTCGTGATCGACAACGGTGCTCCTCCGGAAGATTCCATTATCAAGATCGACGGCTGGGACGAACCTGTCGCTGCCAGTTCCACCGTTACCGTCCTGGTCATCTCCATGGCGCTGGTCGCGGAAACAGCTTCGCTTCTGGCGAAACGCGGTATTCACATCCCGACTTTTGTTTCACCAAATGTGATGCCTGATCCTGACCACAACAAGAAGGTCTACGACCTGTATAAAGAATTACGCCGCAAAGTTTATTAATCAAGGAACTTCATGGGTACCAGTCCTTTTTATTCCGCTCTTCTTCCAGTGCTGTCCAGCGCATTTGAGACACAAGGTGAAATTCTCAACCTGTGTTCAAAAAAAATGGCTGATGTGATCGAAAAGGATCACCTGATCTATGTATTTGGAGCAGGCCACGCAGGTATTATCGCTGAGGAGATGTGCTATCGGGCAGGGGGGCTGGTACCCGTGGTTCCGATCTTTGCTCCAGGATTAACGGTGAACACTCGTCCGGCTACTCTTGAAACCGAGATGGAACGCATGCCGGGTTATGCCTCATTGATCCTGCAGGCAAGTAAAATTACCAGGGATGATCTCCTGATCGTACATTCCAATTCGGGACGTAACACTGTGGCCATCGAAATGGCCGAAGAAGCCCGAAAAATGGGTATATTTGTCATCGCTCTCACGAGCAAGGCACACAGCAGTTCGGTAACGTCGCGCCATCCCAAGGGATTTAAGCTAATGGATGTTGCAGACCTGGTACTGGACAATTGCGGTATTCCTGGTGACGCCATATGCGAGATCCCTGGGGTGGATGCCCGGGTTGCTTCAACGTCAACCGTGGTTGGTGCAGCCTTGATGAATGAATTAATTGTTGAAACTGCCGCGATCCTGAAATCCCGCGGATTTGAACCTCCGATTTTCCGTAGCGCAAACATAGACAACAGCGCCGAGTCCAATCAACGTTGGATGAACCATTACGGTTCACGGCTGCTATACCTCTGAGGTCAAAATGAAATTTCAACCGCTCGACAAGACCAGTCACATTCCGTTATACCTGCAGCTTACTGCCCAACTGATTCACCTAATCGAAGCGGGTGAGCTGAAGCCGGGAGATAAGATCGCCTCGGAGCGGGAATTATCGGAAATATTGAAGGTGAGCCGGATCACTGCACGTCTGGCAATCCAGGAGTTATTCAAGAGCGGTTTGATTTATCGTGAGCAAGGACGAGGTACGTTCATTGCTGAATCGAAAATGCGCAATGTGCAGGGGTTCACCAGTTTTACAGAGAACATGCTCAAACGCGGAATGAAACCAGGTTCGCAGATCCTCCTTCAGGAAGTCATCCCTGCGGAAGACACCCTGGCCCGCATTTTACATATCAATCCTGGTGACCCTGCTCTGCACCTGGTGCGACTGCGTACCGCAGATGAAAGGCCTGTTGCCATTCAGTATGCGCATCTGCCATTGCATATCTGCCAGGGATTGGAAAATGAACAGCTGAAGAACGTCTCGCTTTTTGCTATTTTAAAGCAGAAATACAGTGTCTATCCGGCCTGGACTGAAGCGGTGGTTGAAGCCAACGCGGCATTACCTGAAGAAGCATCACTGCTCTCTTTAAAAGTAGGCGAGCCAGTGCTGGTCGTTCGCGGAATTACCTTTAATGAGTCGTTTGACATCGTTGAAAGTGTACGTACGATCTATCCCTCCAGAGGTTTTGGGCTCTACATCGGTAGACAGCGGATATAAGGTAAAACGAAATTCATATGGAAAAAGTCATTCTCGCTATAGACATTGGCGGAACAAAGATCGCGGTTGGAATTGTGACAACCAGCGGTCAGGTTCTGTCCAGTCTGACGGCTTCAACTCTTCAAAAGGGGCCTGAAGCAGGGATCGAGCAAATCATATCCCTGGTCGAAGATTTGTTGCGGAAAAGCGGATTGGTCATCGAACAGGTGCTGGGCATTGGCATTGGCATACCAGCAGTCCTGGAGCGGGAGACTGACTTCATAATCTGGGGTCCAAATCTTAATGGTTGGCGGAACGTGGATCTGAAGGGTGCACTCGAAAAGCATTTTGGCACCAGTGTTTGCATTGAATATGATGGACATACCGCTGTTCTAGGCGAGTGGTGGAAAGGTGCCGCTCAGGGGTATCAGTCTGTGGTCAGCATCATCATCGGAACAGGCGTTGGCGGCGGGATGGTACTGGATGGGACTCTCATCCGCGGTGTGAGCCGTTTGGCAGGAGCGGTTGGGTGGTTCTCGCTTGGTAAGGCTGATGACTTAGATGAAGTGAAAGCTCGTATGCTTGGCAGTTGGGAATCACAGATCGCCGGACCGGGTATTGCGCGTAGAGCACAGATATTACTTGATCAAACGAATCAGCCAACCAGTTTGCGATCCCTCAAGAAAGCGCCTACTGCCAAGGACGTGTTTGACGCGGCGAAAGCTAAGGATCTCTTTGCAGAGCAAATTACCGCAGAGACTGCGGAATGGATCGGGATTGGGGCTTCCAATATCGTGAGCCTGGTGAACCCTGAGATTGTGGTTCTGGGTGGAAGTATCGGTTCCAATGCGGAATTTTTACTCCCTCAAATCACTGCGGTTGTGGAACGTTTTGCTCAGCCGGTTTCAGCCAGGGCAGTTAAATTTGTCACTTCCCAACTCGGGGCAGATGCCGGCCTGCTGGGCGCGGCATATTCCGTGCTGCTCCGAATGAAAAATCGATAAGAGTTATCGAAAGGAGGAAGTTCGAGAGAGATTAGGATGATTCAGAAGGATGCAACTGCTTTACGAGTATTTCTAGAATAGAGATTATGAGGAGAAAATATGAACCGCAAACTTTTTGTTGTGCTATCTGTTCTGCTTGTAGCGATCTTTGCTATATCAGCATGCGCACCCAAAGCAACCCCCACTGCAGCACCTGTAGATGTTCAGCCCACTGAAGCTCCTGTTACCGCTGCACCGACTGAAGCACCTGCAGCCGAAAAAGTAACCATCAGAATGCTGGTTCGCCCGGATGAAGGCGGAAATATCGAGAAATTCCGCGCTCAATTCGAAGCCGAAACTGGAATTACCGTTGCTGTTGACTATGCTTCCTGGGCAGATATTTCCAGCAAGACATTAACAACCCTCGCAGCTGGCGGCGGCGGATATGACATCGTCTTCATGCCCTCAGCTGACGCTTCCAAATTGATCGCTGGCGATTGGTTTGAACCGATTTCTGACCTGGTCCCTGAAGCTGACAAAGCCCTCTGGACACCCGCTGTGCTCGATTTCTACACCTCTAACGGTGAGTTGATGGCCATGCCCTGGTATGCCGGTGGCGCACATATGGCATATAACAAAGACATCCTCGCGGCTGCTGGTGTTGATCCTGCCAGTATCGTAACCTGGGATGATTTCATGGCAGCATGCAAAACCATCAAAGAAGCAGGCGCAGCAGATTTCTGCTTCACTCCCTCTGCCAAATACGCTGGTGAGTTCTATTACCTCTGGGGTACCATGGTCCTCAGCCGCGGCGGCACCTTCTTCGATGAAACCGGCGCTCCCGTTTTCCAGAATTCCACCGCAGCTCTCGATTCCTTCCAGATGCTGAAGGACGGTATTGATCAGGGTTATTTCAATCCTGCTGGTGTTGCACTGGACGACTACGAAACCCTCATCGATTTCGGTACTGGTAAAACTGCCTTCCTGCTCGATTCAACCTGGGCAGCCACTCAAGCTAACAAGAACGCTGACCTTTCCACGATCGTTGGAAAAGTCGGATACATTCTCGTTCCAGGTGCCGGCGACGTTCGCAGCTCCGCGTTGCTCTATGCTGGTGGTCTCGGCGTTCTCAAGACATCTGAGTACAAAGAAGAAGCCAAACAATTCATTGTCTACCTGACCAGTGAAGAAGCTCAGAAACAGCACGCCATCGACGGCGCCAATATGCCGACCCGCGTTGCACTCTATTCTGATCCTGATATTGCCGCAGCATGGAACGGCTTCGCCGAACTTGCCGCTCAGTTGAACTACGGTACCTTCGTTCCCGCAGTTGCATGGCTCGATGAATGGCGTCAGTCTGCTGTAGCTCCTGCTGTGCAGGAAGTCATCAGTGGAACCAAGACTCCCCAGGAAGCTGTTGACTGGCTGGTCACCGAAACTGACCGCATTCGCAACCAATAGTTTTCCCGCTCCTGCTCAGGGGGGAGGAAGAATCTTCCCCCTGAGCATTTTTTTGACCATGTTCATAATCGTGTCTTTTGTTGTTTAATTAATTCATCAATTCTTTTTTACTACACCTTTTTCAGGTTCTTTTTGATCGTTGACTCTTGTTTACATAACCAAAGCTTGTTGTAAAGCAGAGTCTCATGCAAGGCTGAACATACCGCCGCAGGATTTGGAGTTTGACCGATGGCCAGTTTGACAAGAATCAGCAGACGTAGAAAAGACGACCTCCTTTTTATCATTCTCATGCTATTACCAGCCGGTTTGATCATGGCTGTTGTAACAATCTATCCGCTTGTACGCTCGTTCATCATCAGCTTATTGCAGTGGGACTTAACCAAACCGAATCTGGCTCACGTTTTCGTTGGATTTGATAATTACAAATATGTGTTGACTGATCCCACTTTTTGGCAAAGTGCAAAAGTTACCGGGTTGTTCGTGCTGGGTTCTGTTTCTTTGAATATATCCCTGGCTCTGGTCGTTGCATTGATGCTGAACCGGGAGTTTATTGGCCGCAACCTGGTACGCATGTTAGCCCTGCTTCCCTGGGCCATTCCGGGGGTGGTCAATGGCATCATGTGGAAATGGATTCTGAACCCAAGTTATGGGGCTTTGAATGGAGCTCTTTTCCAACTAGGGATCATCGATAAATATGTGATCTGGCTGGGAACTCCGACAGGGGCATTGATCATGGGTATCCTGGCTGACGTCTGGAAGGAAATGCCCTTTATCATGCTTCTACTGTTGGCCGCTTTACAAACAATTCCTAAAGATCTGTATGAGGCTGCCACGGTGGATGGTGCCAATGCGTTTAGATCATTCTGGAATATCACAATCCCCTTAATAAAACCGACATTGTTCGTTGCCTTAACCCTGCGCACCATCTGGGCACTCAAGAGTTTTGATCTGATCTATACATTAACTTCAGGCGGCCCTTCAGGTGGAACAACGGTGATTGGGTACTATACCTATCTAAAAACCTTTGTCTCATTGAACCTTGGCAGGGGATCAGCAGTGGCATATTTGATGACCCTGGTGGTTGGAATTGTTGTGATTCTTTACCAGCGTGCACTCTATAAAGAGGTTCGATACTAATGGCTGCCTTAACGATTTCGCATTCAAACCCCAAGATCAGCAGGCGTAAACTGCGCGGAGCGTTTTCGAATATTCTCTTCTATGTTGGGATCGTCGCGCTTATTTGCCTGGTGGTCGGCCCCTTCTTGTGGATGTTCATCTCCAGTATCTCTCCCCAGATTGAATTGAGCGCCACTCCTCCCCACTGGTTCCCAGAGAATCCTACTCTCTATCGTTATCAGGCGTTATTTACCCGTCCTGGTGAGGCCGGGGTCAACATTCCTGCCGGTGTCGAAAAGTTTCTCAAGGGATTGTCGAACTCCCTGATTGTTAGCACTCTCACCACCTTGATTTGTGTTGTCACCGGTACCATGGCCGCGTATGTCCTTGCTCGGACCGAAATTCCGGGTAAGACAAAATTCATGACAGGGATCTTAAGTTCACAGATGATTCCGATTGTGGTCATCATTATCCCCCTTTATTTGATGATGCAAAAATTCGACATGATGGACAGCATCCGAGGGTTGATCCTGCTCTATACCGGTTTTATGCTCCCTACGGTTATTTGGATCATGCACAGCTATTTCCTGACTCTTCCGCACGAACTGGAAGAAGCTGCCATGGTGGACGGCTGTACACGTTTCAAGGCGTTTCTAAAAGTAATCATTCCGCTGTCGGGTCCCGGGTTGGTGGCAGTCTCCGCATTCTCTTTCCTTTCTGCATGGAATGAATTTTTCATGGCGCTGATCTTTACCGGTGCTAATACCAAGACCATTACCGTAACCGTTACCGAGTTCAGTTCTCAATTTGGCGTGGATTATGGACTGATGGCAACTGGTGGTGTGATCGGTTCCATCCCGCCCCTAATCCTGGCATTCCTGTTGCAGAAATACATTGTTGCAGGCCTGACTGCAGGATCTGTCAAGGGATAACTACGTTTATTGGGATTGATGTATGAAATTGTATTCGGAAATATTTGAACAACCGCAGCGCCTTGAGGATTTACTGCGAAATCAGCGCTCAAATGCCGAAAGAATCGCTGAAGACGTGCGTTCCAGAAGTGTTGAGTATGTTTACCTCGCTGCCCGAGGAACTTCGGATAATGCTGGCAGGTATGCCAGTTATATTTGGGGTGCTTATAACGGCCTTCCAATGGCACTGGCAACCCCTTCATTGTTCACTTATTATCATCGACCGGTAAATCTCAAAAATGCGCTGGTGGTGGGCATATCTCAATCCGGGATGTCGCCGGACATTATCAGCGTAGTTACAGAAGGAAAAAAACAGCATAGCCTGACCCTGGCTGTGACAAATGCTCCGGATTCTCCGTTAGCCAGGGAAGCCGATTTTATACTGGACATCCAATCGGGGATGGAACAGGCAGTGGCCGCCACCAAGACGTACACGGGTGAGTTAATGGCGATTGCCATGCTTTCAGCTGCCATGTCAGGCGATGAAACGAAATGGCAGGAATTGGCGAAAGTGCCGGAGTGGATCAGATCCGTGCTGCAGCAGGATGACCATATCGCCCAGGCTGCGCAACGTTACCGGTATATGCAGCAGTGCGTGGTTCTAGGCCGCGGATTTAATTATTCAACGGCCTTCGAGTGGGCGTTGAAGTTGAAGGAACTTACCTATACTGCCGCGGAACCTTATTCTTCTGCTGATTTTCAGCACGGGCCTGTAGCCATTGTTGAGCAGGGCTTTCCTGTGCTGGCAGTTGCCCCGAAGGGATGCGTGCATGATTCGATGGTGGGCATGCTGGAAACTCTTAGGACCAGTTTAAGGGCAGAGCTGGTGGTGATCTCGAACTCAGAACAGGCTCTAAAACTGGCTCAAATTCCTTTACCTATTCCAGAGGATACCCCTGAATGGCTTTCTCCGCTTGTCAGCATCGTTGCAGCCCAACTCTTTGCCTGCCATCTAACCGTGGTCAAGGGGTACGATCCGGATCAGCCGCGCACCATTCACAAGATTACAGAGACAAGATAGGTTTGTGTTTTGTGATCTTATCTACTGCAGACTAAAAAAACCGTTCACTCATAGGTCGATCGCTTAATAAGATGACACTGTTCGTGATCATTGATTCATTCACCAGGGGTCGGTTTCTACGGCTTTTATAACTCTTTCACACAGTTCTTAATTACCCTCTTCATCAACATTGTCACTTTCGCCTTGGATATTCTTATTGGGTCTGTGTGCCAATTTGAAAAGATCAATGATTGATCCTGCATTCAGGATGATCCGCTCACCATAAATGGTCATTTTCAGCCGTAGCCGAAACGCTATCCGATTCAGCCCGGGTTTATTGTTAATCTTGACCAGTTTTTCCCAGACTCTGGTAGAAAGATGAATAAATGGTATCCAGACTGACGTTGTTTTCTCTTGCCAGACGAACACAATCTTCGTATTCAGGGATGGATTGCATGATTTGCCCGTTGATGATCTTCTGTTTGATCGTCAGGTCGCCATGGCACGTATGAACATGGCTAAATTGACGTTGAGCTTCATACCGGTAAATTGGATGGACGCGTAAACCCAGGGTTGTGGTTTCTTTCAGAATGATTTCAGCCAGGGTGGGTTCATCACGGCGGTAGGCGATCACTCCCAGTAGTGTGCCAGGGCGGTTCTTTTTCATCTGAATGGGGGTGAGATAAACATCTACGGCACCGGCAGAAAAAAGTCTTTCGATAATATGCCCGTAAAATTGGGGGTTCATATCATCAATATTGGTCTCAATCTGCACCATTTCAGCAGGTGTGGTGGCGGGTGTTTCGCCGATCATCAGCCGCATGATATTAGGCCATTCCAGTTCGCGTTTGCCAGCGCCGATACCAACCGCGCTGAGAACCATCCCGGGGCGGGTGAACGTTGCCAGGGTTCCCAGCAGGGCTGCGCCGGTGGGGGTTACTAGTTCGACCTGCGCGGTAGAAGGTGTCAAAGGAATGTTTGCCAGCTTCATGATCTCGAGTGTGGCTGGAGCAGGCAGGGGCAGCACACCGTGAGCACTTTCAATTGTGCCAGAATTGTAAGGCAATGGTGAGGCGTACAACCGTTCGATACCTAGCGCTTCAAGCCCAATGACAGCCCCGACCACATCCACGATCGAATCCAAAGCACCTACTTCATGAAAGTGAATTTTTTCAACCGGTTCTCCATGGACGTGTGCTTCGGCTTCGGCCAGCAGGGTAAAGACGCGCTCTACAGTCTGTTTGACCTGGGAAGATAACTGACTGGCAGATAGAATGTTCTGAATATCTGCTAAATGACGGTGCTGGTGGCTGTGAGGAACGAGCACTTCAAGATGAGAAGCGCGAAGTGCTCCTCTGTGAACTTCAGCGAGCCGCAGATCTACGGGTTCAGATAGATTTAATTTGGCAAGGTCTGATCGTAGTCTTTCAAGGGGTAAACCGGCATCCAACAACGCGGCCAGAAACATATCACCGCTGACGCCTGAAAAACAATCTGCAAAAGCAATTTTCATTTGATTACCTCTTTTGAAATTCTTTCCAAGGATCAGATTGACGAACTTTGTCTGATGGAATGTGAAGGTTTTACACTGGCTTTAATAACGAAAACTGATCTATTGTACTATTTCTCCGGATTGAACTGAAAGGTGTTAGCGGGTATGAGGGGATCATACGAATGAGATCATCACCGGATAATTTTGCTGCAGAGCCGCTTTCTCATAACAATTGATGAAAAAACTATGTGTAAATTCAGATTTTTGATGGGAGGGAACAAGAGATCGAAAAAAGGCAAATCGGATGAGTTGGTGATACTGGAGATTCATTTGGTAGAAAACGATGAAGGACTCTAAAAGTTGATCACACGTTAATTAGAAAGAAGAGAGGCAACCAGGTTGAATTTTGCTGAAAAATACCGATTCCTGGAGTTGAATTTTGATGAGTAAAGAATGAAATCATGAAAACTGTGATGAACAGGAATCCATTCAGGCAGGAATTCACGAATCACACATTCCATCGTGACAAACAGTCCATAATAAATTATAATAATTATAAATTAGGAATCGTTATAAATAAAAATGGAAACAGATTATCTCGATATCATACGCAAAGCAGGCTTAAGGGCAACGCCTCAACGCATTGCCATTTGTGAGTATTTGATTGAAACTGACTCACATCCCACCGCGAATGATATTTACATGAAATTAAAGGATCGGTTCCCTTCATTGTCTTTAGCCACGATTTACAACACTCTAGATGTAATGGTAGGCATGGGATATGTAAACGCCTTAGGTAGTATAGGGGATGACAAAGTGCATTTTGATGGAAACATCTCACCTCACATTAACCTGGCATGCATCAAATGCCATAAGATTATCGATCTGAAGTCTGAACTTGTCGCTCAACTGGATTCTGAAATTGATCAGATTTCTGGATACCGGGTACTTGGGGCTAGGGTGCTCTACTATGGCACCTGCCCGCAGTGCCAATCGACCAACTAGCGATATTTGCTAGAACCTTTTCAAATAAATGGAGGAAAAAAATGGAAAATAATTTAGTTTCAATATCAATGCCGCGCATCGGTGATAAAGCACCCGAGTTCAAAGCTGTAACTACACAGGGAATGATCAATTTCCCTGAGGATTACAGTGGTAGTTGGGTCATTCTATTCAGCCATCCGGCTGATTTTACCCCGGTTTGCACTTCAGAGTTTATAACCTTTGCTTCTATGGAAGAGAAGTTTGCCAAAGCAAACACCAAACTGGTCGGGCTTTCAGTTGATGGCCTTTACAGCCACATTGCCTGGTTGCGAACGATCAAGGAAAAAATTGAGTACAAGGGCTTAAAAAATGTTGAAGTGAAATTCCCCTTGATCGAAGACATCACGATGGAAGTGGCGCATAAATATGGCATGATTCAGCCCGGTGAAAGCAATACCAAAGCCGTTCGGGCAGTATTTGTGATTGATCCAAAGGGGATTATTCGAGCGATCATCTATTACCCCTTGAGTTTAGGGAGAAACTTCGAAGAACTATATCGAGTCGTCATAGCCCTCCAGACGGCGGATGCTTTTGCGATTGCGACACCCGCCGATTGGCAGCCTGGAGACGATGTGATTGTTCCTACTGCCGGTTCCTGTGGTGTAGCCAAAGACCGCATGGAAGGAAAAGAGGGTGATATGCACTGCTTTGATTGGTTCTTCTGCACGAAGAAACTCGATAAAAATACCATTATGGAAAAAATCCTCAAAAAAGAATAGTTCATAGAGTAAGTTTTCACCTAAGCACATTTAACATCCTCTGGATTTTAGAGGATGTTATTTAGTTTAAGCTAGTCTTTTGAGTAAATAGTCTATTTAATCGATTTTTTGCAATGAATCATTACACTGACGCGACGGAAGATCTTTCGACCAGACTGCAGGGCAATATAATACAGTTGCGTTCCACTTTTTGACCTGCGACCAGTGAAAGGATCATCCTAGCACTTTCAAACCCAATTTCCTTGTTTGGCAGCTGGATTGTAGTCAGCGGAACGGATAAATAACGGGAAATCTCACGGTTGTCAAACCCGATGATTGACAGGTCTCTAGGAATTTCGAGCCCCATTTCCTGGGCAGATTTTATGGATCCTGCAGCCATAAGGTCGTTCATCACAAATATTGCCGTAGGTGGGGTGGGGAGCGATAATAAGCGCATTGTTGCCTGGTACCCCGAATTAAATTCCCAATCACCATAATCGATATATTCTTTTTTGAGCGTTAAACCAGCGTTTTCCAGCGCTGCAGTAAATCCCTTCATGCGCTCGTGCGTCGGAAAGGAATTCGGATGTCCCGCTATGACAGCGATTTCACGATGACCGTGTTGGATGAGGTAATTTGTTGCATTTACAGCGCTATTAAAATTGTTGTATGTCACATAAAAATCTTCACAAGTTCCATGCGAGTAAGCAATAACGAATGGGATATCAATGGGATCGACGATGTGATCTATGTGTCGATCGTGCAAGCCAACATAAATGATTCCATCTACATGTGAACGCTGCATTAATTGAACACGATCATTAATTTCCTGCTTAAATCCTTCGATCTGATCATACTGGTTATATAACTTTTCAAGCAGGTGAAGATCGTTTAAGAGCATTTGGTAACCATTTGTCTCTAAAATTTCTTCCAGACCGTTGACGATATCCGCAATTGGTAAGCCGCGAATATCCTCAACCAGGACGCCGATTGTAAAGGTTTTGCCCATGCGCAGTGATTTGGCCAGAGTATGAGGTGTAAAGTTGGTCTCTTCGATAGCTTTCAAAATCCGGTTGGTGGTGTCGTCACTTAGCTGTTTTTTTCCGTTGATGACGTAGGATACTGCTGCAACTGAAACCCCAGCTCGTTTTGCGATGTCTTTAAGAGTAGTCATGAGAATAATATACCTGTATTTATGGATTATGTGGCTTAAAAATACCACTGTTTATTATGTGACATGTTTTCTTCTATAGATGTCTTGATATTAATTTGCATTGGCTAGTAGCGAAGGCGAGGCTTAAGTTTGCCCGAATCTTAAAATTAGTTAAACGATTAAATTATTATATTGACTTTCAAGAAAATTGTCTATATAATCTCAATAACAAGTTAAACGTTTAACTGAAACGATTAACCTTACCTCTCACAACCGGAGATTCTCTCAATGAAGTTCATCCCTGTCTCCCAGGTTACAGTGCATGACCCGTTCTGGTCAAAACAGTTTAATCTCGTGAAAGATGTGGTCTTGCCTTATATGTGGGAGAGTCTCAATGACCGTGTGGAAAATGCTGAAAAAAGCCACTGCATCGAGAATTTTAAGATCTCCGCTGGTAGATCGAGCGACAAATTTTTCGGAGCCGTTTTTATCGATACGGATCTTTACAAATGGATCGAGGCAGCCGCTTATGTGCTCGCGGCAGAGGACAATGATCAGCTGGAAGGACTATGTGACCAGGCGATTGAGTTAATTTCAGCTGCTCAACAGCCGGATGGCTATCTTCACACATATTACTCCATCGTCGCACCGGAAAAACGCTGGTCTAACCTGATGGAAGGTCATGAATTGTATTGCGCAGGACATTTGATTGAATCGGCTGTGGCCTATTATCAATCAACCGGGAAAGACCGACTGTTACTTGTGGCCCGAAAATTTGCAGATTTGATCGACTCAACCTTTGGCCCAGGCAAGGTACGCGGCTATCCCGGCCACCCTGAGATCGAACTGGCCTTGATCCGTTTATATGAAGTAACGGATGAAAAACGTTATCTAGATCTGGCGAAGTACTTCGTAAATGAGCGAGGGGTGGGCGAAGATATATTCGAAAGAGAGAAAAGACGTCCGGATCATTCTTACATTTTCCCGGACATGATTCACTTCAATGCCGATTATTTCCAATCTCACACTCCTGTTCGGCAGCAGAAAAAAGCAGCGGGTCATGCTGTCCGTGCGATGTACTTGTACAGTGCCATGACTGATCTGGCGCGTTTGACAGATGATCAAGGGCTGGCTGCAGCCTGCGAGAAGCTTTATTCGAATGCGGTGAAACGTCAAATGTATGTTACTGGCGGGATTGGATCTGCCAAAAGAGGCGAGCGATTTACAACTGATTATGATTTACCTTCTGACTCTGCTTATTGTGAGACATGTGCTTCCATTGGGTTGATGTTGTTTTCTTCACGGATGTGGCTACTGACCAAAGATAAAGGATGTTACGACGTTTGGGAGCAGTCTCTTTTTAATACGGTACTCTCCGGAATGGGCAGCGATGGTACACATTTCTTTTATGTAAATCCCCTTGAAGTGGTTCCAGAGACGATATCACACAACCCAAGCTTATCCCACGTGAAAACGCAGCGTCAAAAGTGGTTTGGTGTTGCATGTTGTCCGCCGAACCTGGCACGCATACTTACATCAATGCGCGGTTCTCTCTACGCATTGGATGATGATCGTTTGTTCATTTTATCCCACATAGGTTCATCTTTTAAACAAGGAGGTTTAAAGATCAATTTAGAAAGGAAAGGTGAGTCATATACACTCACGATTGATGGTAAGCAGATGGTCGTTTATCTGCGATTACCTGAAAACTCAATTTTGGTTGAAGACCAGTACGAAGTGGATGCGGATGGATATTTTTTGATTCATCATCCGGGTGGTAAGAAGCAATATGAATATACCATCAAGCCAAATATCCGTTTATTGCGCGCCAATCCAAATGTCTCTGCCCTGGCTGGCAAGATTTGTGTTCAACGCGGCCTGGTCGCGTATTGTTTGGAAGGCGTGGATAATTCCACTCCATTGAGTGCACTGAGATTGCCTGGGGATGCTCAATTCATTGAAGAAATGGCAGATTGGCTCGGAGAAGGAATGCCAATTTTGAAAACATCCGGTTTCAGTGTGTCGGAAAAAGATTGGGGTGATAAACTATATTCTCCTCAATCCAGTGTATATGAATCAAAGGAACTCACATTCGTTCCATATAGCCATTGGGGCAATCGTGGCGAAAATGAAATGCGTGTTTGGGTAAACGAAAAATAGAGAAAGAAACCTAAGTCACAACAAAGGAGTCTGTCCAATGAAAAAAATCAGATTGATGTCCATTCTTCTCGTCTTAGTATTCGTCCTTTCCAGTCTGGCTGCCTGTTCACAGCCAGCGGCTACTGAAGTACCTGCCACTGAAGCACCCGTTGCTGAAGCACCAGCTACTGAAGCACCAGTCGTTGCTGCAGAACCTGTTGAGATCGTTATGTGGTCCTTCATTCAACAGCACCTGGATTACTTTGAATCCAAAGCTGCTGAGTGGAACGAATTGCACCCTGATCAACCGATCACTCTGGTTCCCGTCTTCTATGATTGGGCTTCACTCCACGATAAGCTATACGCGGCTCAGATCGCCGGTGAAGGTGTTCCTGATATCGCTGATGTCGAACTCGGTAAATGGCCGATGTTCATGAACGGCGAAGTTCAATTCCTGGATCTGACCAGCTATCTTGAACCGTATCGCCAGGATCTTGTTGAGTCACGCTTGAACATCTACAGCAAAGACGGCAAGATCTACGGTGCACCAAGCCATGTTGGTGCCACGGTGATGTATTACAACGTTGAACTGCTCGAAGCTGCCGGCATTGATTACACGACCATCAAAACCTGGGACGATTTCGAAAACGCTCTGCGCACCTATCATGAAGCCACTGGCAAGTACATGACATACTGCGAGACCTACGGTGCCTACCAATTCACTGTGCTTATGTCTGAACAGGGTGCCAGCCTGATTGATGACAAGGGAATGCCTACCCTTAACGGACCTGAGGCTTTAAAATCAGTTGAATTAATCCGCAAGTGGGTTGATGAAGATATCATCGGTTTCATTCCCACGAACAACGCAGACACCCCCGAAGGAAAGGCCGCAGTTCTGAATGGTGATGTGGCTGCCCTTGCTTATCCTCTCTGGTACATGAACCGCTTCACAGATGAAATGCCTGATTTAGCTGGAAAGATCGCCATTGCACCGCTGCCCGTATTCGATGAGAATTCCTACGAATCTGTAGGTCTGGGTGGAACCGGAACCACAGTATATAAGAACAGCCCCAATGCTGATATTGCTGCCCAATTTGTTGTCTGGGCAAAACTGAGCCCTGAAGGCAGTGCTGGTTTGTGGAAAGTTTTAGGCTTCGATCCTGTGAACAAGAAGGTTGCTGAGGATACATCCATCACGACTGATCCTGAAAATAAATTCCTCAAATACTTTGTAACCAATCCATTCGAAGTATTGGCATCCGTATCTGATAAGATGTTCACCCAGATGACCATGCAGAATTCTGGCATCATCAATGATTACCTGAGCGCTACCACCTGGAACAAGATCTATGTTGACAAAGTGGATCCTCAGACAGAATTGGATTCTACACAAGCTGAATTACTTTCACAATCAAAATAGTTGATAATTAGGTGATACAAGGAATAAAGCCCTAGAGGCAAAACCGAAGGGCTTTATTCCGTCCTGATTAGTGAGTCCGATAACTACCAGGCAGGATTACAGAGATTTAATTGATTATGAAACGTAAACTGAACTCGCAAAAAATTGCCCCCTACGTGTTTGTTTTACCCTTCGTCATTCTTTTCGGAATGTTCTTTGTTTACGCCATTGGGAACATGATCGTAATGAGTTTTCAAAGCGTGAACATTGGTGATATTCACTTCATCAAATTTGAAAACTATCGAATGCTCTTTTCCAACTCAAGTTTTCCAATTGCAATCCGCAACAGTATCACGTATACGATCCTGACTTTGATCGTCCTGATCCCATTTCCAATGTTGTTTGCGGTCATGTTAAATAGCAAATCCATGCGGGGCAGCGATTTCTTTAGAGGAATTCTTTTTCTTCCTCTGCTTTGCAGTATTGTAGTAGCTGGCTTCACCTTTCGCTTCTTATTTAACGAAACTAACGCATCACTTGTAAACGCATTTATCGTGAATGTTTTGGGTGGAGATATCATTCCCTGGACAAGACTCCGGTGGCCGGCAATGAGTCTTCTTGTAATCCTGGCCACCTGGCGTTGGACTGGGATTAATATTGTTTACTTTTTATCGGGTTTAAATAGTATTCCTGTAGAGTTGTATGAGGCCTGTGACATGGATGGGGCGAATGCGTGGCAAAGGCTTCGCTGTCTCACCATTCCGTTGCTAAAGCCAACCTTAATTTATGTGTTGACTATCAGTATCTATGGCGGATTGGCCATGTTTGTCGAAAGTCAAATGATCTGGGCAGGTAAATCATCACCGAACAATATTGGGCTGACAATCGTGGGGTTCATCTACCAGAATGGTATCAGTCAGGGTAATCTTGGTCTGGCTTCAGCCACTGGATTCTTGTTGCTGATCGTGGTTCTCGCCATCAATTTGGCTCAACTTAAATTATCGGGTGCCCTTGACCGGGAGAATAATTGACATGACAAAAGCGAGATCCTCAACGCGAAAACCCGGCGAAAAAAGAGTAACAACAGTTTCTCTAGTATTGTTTTTTTGTTTTCTAGCATTCATTTTTCTGATCCCGTTTATAGCAATTCTGTTGACTTCCTTCAAAGACAGCAGCACGATCATCCGAAACGGGTTTAACTTACAAATTAGTCCAGAAACATTCACTCTAGAAAATTATCCCTATTTATTCACCGGTGACCATGACTATTTCCGGTGGTTTGGCAATTCTCTATTCGTAACAATCACCCAAACTGTATTGACCCTACTGGTAAGCGCCTGGGTTGGATTTGGTTTTGCATTTTATAAATTTAAGGGAAAAAATCTCTTATTCGTCTGCGTGTTGATCGAAATGATGATCCCGTTCGAGATCTTAATGTTGCCGATGTATCGTGAAATCGTATCGTTGAAATTGACCAATCATTTCATTGGAATCATGCTGCCATACCTGGCGCACCCAATGGCCATATTCTTCTTCCGCCAGTACCTGCAAAGTTTGCCCAAAGAAATATTGGATGCTGGACGAATTGATGGTTGCAGTGAATATGGTATCTTCTTCAGATTGATCATGCCGATCATGAAACCGGCCTTCGCGGCCATGGCGATTTACGTCGGGATGTATTCCTGGAATAATTACCTCTGGCCGTTACTTGTACTATCGGATAGTAAAAAATTCACTCTGCCCATTGGCCTTACCAGCCTACTTGGACCTTATGGAAATAACTACACTTTGCTGGTATCTGGTGCGGTTATGTCAGTTTTGCCAATCATGATATTATTCTATCTTGCACAACGATTTTTTATCGAAGGTATGTCTACGGGTAGTGTAAAGGGGTAAGCATCATGGTTGAAATATCCTCCGCATCAGAGAGTAACAAGCCTAAAGAAGCCAGCCTGATTCTCGATAAAGATTATGTGATTTCCCGGGTGGATGATAGGCTCTATGGTTCTTTTGTTGAGCATTTAGGCCGCTCTGTGTATGGCGGCATCTATGATCCAGGAAATCCAAAATCTGATCAGAACGGTTTTCGCCAGGATGTGATCCGTATGGTCAAGGGGTTATCCGTGCCACTTGTCAGGTACCCTGGAGGCAACTTTGTTTCCGGTTTCAATTGGGAAGATTCGATTGGCCCCGTTGAACAACGTCCCAGGCGATTGGATCTGGCATGGGCGACGACCGAAACTAACGAGTTTGGATTGCATGAATTTTGTGAATGGGCGAAACAGGCCAACACACAGGTAATGTACGCCATCAACCTTGGAACACGCGGAATCGATGCAGCGCGAAATATTGTGGAATATGCCAATCATCCGGGTGGAACCTTCTGGAGTGACTTACGGAAGAAGAATGGCGCAGAGCAGCCGTTGGGAATCAAACTTTGGTGTTTGGGCAATGAAATGGATGGCCCCTGGCAAATTGGTCAGAAAACAGCATATGAATACGGACGTCTGGCAAATGAATCTGCCAAGGTCATGAAGTGGGTCGATCCATCCATTGAGGTGGTGGCATGCGGCTCCTCTGCATATGACATGCCCACTTTTGGTGACTGGGAAATGGAAATGCTGGATTTGTGTTATGAAAATGTAGATTACGTTTCCTTGCACCGATACTATCAGAACCAGATCCACGATACAGCCAGTTTTTTAGCCAAGAGCGTGGATATGGATTCGTTCATAAAAACTGTCGTGTCAATCTGCGATGCGATCGGTGGGAAAAAGCACAATAAGAAGAAACTGAATTTATCGTTTGATGAATGGAATGTGTGGTATCACTCGGTTGATCAGGATAAAGAAATCCAGGCCAACAATCGGTGGGGTAGAGGGTTGCACCTGCTGGAAGATGTTTACAACTTCGAAGATGCGCTGCTTGTCGGGGGTATGCTCATTACTTTACTCAAGAACTCTGACAGGGTAAAGATTGCCTGCCTTGCACAGTTGGTGAATGTAATTGCTCCAATTATGACAAGCTCAACTGGATGCTGGGCACAAACCATTTACTGGCCATTCATGCACGTGTCTGCATACGGGCGCGGCCAGGCATTGCAGCCGATTATAAAATGCGAGAATTACAGTGCAAAAGAGGCTGATGATGTACCATTGATCGATGCAGCTGCAGTGATGGGTGATGATTCTTCACTAACCATTTTTGTCCTGAATCGCAGTATGGATCAGCAGGTGGCTTTGACTTGTGATCTGCGGGCGTTTCCTACAACAGAGTGTAAAGAGCACATTCTATTACATCACTCTGATGTGAATCCGAGTAACAATGAACAGAATCCTGATGAAGTGAGACCCCAGACGATCAGGGATTGGAAAGAAGATCAGGGCAAGTTTGCGGTTGAATTGTTGCCTTTAAGCTGGAACGTTTTCAGATTCTCAACTCGTGATAGTTAAGTAGTGCGATTTTTGGCAAAGGTGAAAATATGAAACTTCATAACGACCAAACTGGAAGTGCTTCGCATCATCTGGTGCTAGGCATCGAATTTGGATCCACGCGAATCAAGGCAGTGTTGATCGATGAAAACCATCTTCCAGTGGTGAGCGGAAGTTATGAATGGGAAAATCAGCTAGTAGACGGAATTTGGACTTACAGCCTCGAAAGTGTGTGGGCGGGACTTCAAGATTGTTATGCTCAATTGTCTAAAGCATATTATCAGGAATTCCATGCGCCTCTCGTCAGAGTTGAAGCCATTGGATTAAGCGCTATGATGCATGGGTATATGGCTTTTAACGAAAAAGGCGAATTACTGACACCGTTTCGTACTTGGCGTAATACCACGACCGGACCAGCTGCAGAACAATTGAGTCAATTGTTTCGGTTCAATATTCCGCAACGCTGGAGTATTGCGCACTTATACCAGGCCATTCTCAACCAGGAACCCCATGTAAAAGACATCAATTATTTGACAACCCTGGCTGGATATGTTCACTGGAAACTAACCGGAAATAAAGTTTTGGGAATTGGTGATGCTTCTGGCATGTTCCCGATAGATAGCGTTGGGTGCAATTACGACCAGGCAATGATGCAGCAGTTCAATGATCTGATTGATCAGCGGCATTACCCCTGGAGACTCGGAAAAATTCTCCCCCAGGTGCTCGTAGCGGGCGAAGATGCCGGGAGTTTAACTGCGGAAGGCGCACAATTGTTGGATCCTTCCGGCCAATTACAGGCAGGAATACCATTCTGTCCCCCGGAGGGTGACGCGGGTACCGGTATGGTAGCCACGGATTGTGTTGCAGTACGAACCTGCAATATTTCTGCCGGAACTTCAGTCTTTGCGATGGCGGTTCTTGAAGGTTCTCTTTCAAGACAGTACGAGGTCATTGACATGGTGACCACTCCCAGTGGAAAACCGGTGGCGATGGTACATGCCAATAATTGCACATCAGATATCAATGCCTGGGCAGGTCTTTTCAAAGAATTTGCGGAAATAACTGGTCATGCAATTGACAATGACACCCTTTATGCAACTCTCTTTACGTCAGCATTATCTGGTGATTCTGATTGCGGCGGGTTGATGTCTTATAACTATTACTCAGGCGAGCCGATTACCCACCTTGAAAAGGGGGTTCCTTTATTCATACATGCACCCGATAGTCATTTTACACTGGCGAATTTTATGCGAACCCATTTGTTCTCAGCATTAGGGACGTTAAAAATGGGAATGGATATCCTGTTTATTCGAGAAAGAGTGAAGGTGGATAAGGTTCTTGGGCATGGTGGTTTTTTCAAAACCAGGGAAACCGGAGCAAGGATTATGGCTGCTGCGATCAATTCTCCCGTATCTGTCATGGAGACGGCAGGAGAAGGCGGCGCATGGGGGATTGCGATTCTGGCTGCTTATTTGGTGCGAAAAGATAAATCCCAGGCCCTCGAATCTTATTTACTGAATCAAGTATTTATTCATACAAAGTCATATACCGTTCAACCCAATGCCACAGACGTGGCCGGATTCACGAACTTCATGGAGCAGTATAAAATTGGATTGCCGATTGAAGAAATGGCTGCACAAATCCTTTCATAAAAAAATCTTCTGGATGCGATAGGAGTTGCGGATGATTTCATTACGAGAACAAGAGATCTGGTTCATAGTCGGTTCACAACTGCTCTATGGAGAATCGGTATTGGAAACGGTGGCCAATCGCGGCCAGGAAATCGCCAAGTATATTAATGGATGTACTGGAGTACCCTGTAAGTTCATCTATAAAGGTACGATCAAGTCAAATGAAGAAGTACGGGCGATTATTCGTGAAGCTAATTATTCTGAAAAATGTATCGGTATCGTAACCTGGTGTCATACTTTTTCACCTTCCAAAATGTGGATCAACGGCCTGGCCCAACTACAAAAGCCATTCTGCCATTTTGCCACACAATATAATGTGGAAATTCCCAACGATGAGATCGATATGGATTTCATGAATCTCAACCAGGCCGCTCACGGCGACCGGGAACACGGGTTTATTGGTAGCAGAATGCGCCTTCACCGCAAGGTCATCGTTGGGCACTGGAAAGACGAGGCAGTGATTGCAGAATTAAGTGACTGGATGCGATCTGCGGCGGGTTATCACGTGAGCCGGAGTCTATCGGTGATTCGTTTTGGCGACAATATGCGCGAGGTGGCTGTAACCGAGGGTGACAAGGTAGAAGCCCAGATCAAACTCGGCTGGCAGGTCAACACCTGGCCGGTAGGTGAACTGGTCAACGAAATTTCCAAGGTAACGGAAGATGAAGCAGAAGCAAAAGTAAGCGAATACTTGAAAGAATATGAACTGAACACTAAAGATCTGCATGCCATCACCGTTCAAGCGAGAGAAGAGATCGCAATGGAGCGATTACTCAAGCGCGAACACGCTGATGCCTTTACGAACACCTTCGAGGACCTCTGGGGATTGGAAGAGTTGCCAGGCATTGCTTCGCAGCATTTGATGTCTCAAGGATATGGGTATGGCGCCGAAGGAGATTGGAAAACTGCGGCGATGGTTCATGTTATCAAGACGATGTCGCAGGGATTAAGGGGCGGCAGTTCCTTTATGGAAGATTACACCTATCATTACAAACCCGGCAGTGAATATTCTCTGGGAGCTCATATGCTGGAGGTTTGTCCGTCAATCGCTGCGAAAAAACCGCGCATCGAAGTGCATCCATTGGGCATTGGCGGTAAAGAACCACCGGCTCGCCTGGTATTCGAAGGCCGTCCCGGAAACGCAATTGTTGTATCCTTAATCGACATGGGTGATCGATTCCGTTTGATCGTTCAGGATATTGAATGCGTGACGCCGATCATGGAAATGCCGAACCTGCCTGTGGCACGTGTGATGTGGAAGATCAAACCGGATTTACGTGAAGGGATCCGGCAATGGATCACAGCCGGAGGAGCGCACCATACCGTGTTAACGTACGATCTTTCGGCATCTGTACTGGAAAACTGGGCTGAGATGATGGATATTGAATTTGTCCATCTGACCGATAAAACCACAACAGAGGATTTGAAAAAGGAGCTTCGGGTCAATGACCTGCTCTGGAAGTTGAGGTAAGATGCTTGAATCGTTAAAACAGAGAGTTCTCGAGGCGAACCTGATTTTACCAAAATACGGCCTGGTGACGTTAACCTGGGGTAATGTCTCGGGGATCGACCGCAAAAGCGGATTGGTCGTCATCAAACCTTCAGGGGTCAAATATGAGATCATGACCGTGGAAGATATGGTCGCTGTTGATCTGAACGGAACAGTGATCGAGGGTAATTTACGCCCCTCCTCTGATTTAGCGACGCATCTTGAACTATATAAAGCCTTCCCAACTATCGGGGGAGTGGTTCACACACACAGCCGGTGGGCAACCAGTTTCGCACAGGCGGGCATAGCTATTGACGCAACCGGTACCACTCATGCCGATCATTTCTATGGGCCTATTCCCTGCACACGAAAACTAACGCCGGAAGAAATCAACGGAAATTATGAACAGCAAACCGGTAGAGTGATCGTGGAGACCTTTCGTCAACTAGATCCTGAGGCAATCCCGGCTGTTCTCTCTTTCAGCCATGGTCCATTTTGCTGGGGTGAAACGCCTGAAAAGGCGGTTGAGAATGCAGTTGTCCTGGAAGAGGTTGCGTTCATGCAATACCATGCCCTGGGATTGAATCCCAAACTGGGTTCAATGCAAAAAGAGTTATTGGATAAGCATTACCTGCGCAAACACGGGAAGGATGCTTATTACGGACAAGGAAAATAGACACCTTCTTTCCTCTTGATGCTTAATATTCCAAAAATTGAAAAACCAGAGTCCGCGAAATACCCTGAAATGGGGGACAGACTCTGGTTTTGGTTTATTCGGCAATGGATTGTATCTATCCGCGATGAGGGGCATTCCAACGATCCACAAATCTACCGAAATTCCCATAACAGTAATACTGGTGAGGTTTCACTTTTTACTTGAATACACGTTTCAATTGTAAGAGAATAGTCATCGTGAATAAGATGATTCCTGAGATGATCATTAACACCTGCACGGAAACCAGGTCAGCTGCAGGTCCGAAGAGCGCCATTCCGATTGGTAAAAATCCGCTGTATGCAATACTGAGCAAGCCAAAAACCCTACCTTGCATGGATGGATTTGCTTTTTCCTGAATCAGGGTTATTACGGCGGATTGCACCAGCGGGATGGCGAAGCTCAGGAAGAACATGATGATAGCGTAAATCGTAAAGCCACGAGTTAACCCGGCTGCGATTGAACATAATGCATAACCTACAACACCCATGAGAAGTGTTTTTATCCGATTGGTAAACCCTCCCCATGTTCCCATCAACAACCCGCCGAGCATCATCCCGATGAAACCAACCATCTCAACAATTGTCAGATAAAGGTACCTTTCACCGAAGGTTCTGGTCACGAGTAAAGCGGATAGGAACCCAGATGGAATGCTTAGAAAAATGAAACCGCCGTAAACGAGTAGTAATTTTCCGATAAGCCGATCTGCAAAGGAGTACTTGATTCCCTCTTTGATATCTAGGAAGATAGAAGTACTCGGGTGATTATCCGTTTTTTTCTGATTAGGAATCATCATGCAAATCAGTAGACCAATTCCAACAAATGCAGTTGCCACATCTATAAACAGGGCATTCTGAAATACTCCAAGTGAGAGTATTGTGCCTGCCAAGGCTGGTGTCGCAAATTGAATAACGGATTGAATGGTCCCGTTGATGCCGTTGAACCGCATCAAATGCTCTTCAGGCACAATTTGCGGGATCATTGCACCAATTGCTGGAGACTGGACACCAGCACCAAGGGAACGGATGGTGGAGACTACCAGGATTGCGATCAGCAGCGTGGTATCTTTTTCGATGTGCGGAGTCATCAAAGCAAGGACCAGGGTAGCGGCTGCGATAATGCTGTCTGCCAGGATAATGAGACGCTTTCGTTCATACCGATCTGCCCATGCACCTGCTAAGAAGGAAATCAACATTTGGGGGATGAATGAGCAAATAGTCAGCGCTGAAACCCAGAATCCTGATGAAGTTTTCAACGTGACAAACCAGATGATCGCCATCTGTACCAGCGATGAACCAAGTACTGTGACGCTCTGACTGATCAAAAACAGGATGACGCTTTTTTTCCAGGAATAATTCTGTTGTTCCATACACCTTCCTCCATTTCGTTTTCACAAGAGCGGATGATAATGGGGAAACAAAGGTTGGTGTTTTAGTGGAGGGTTTAAATTTGTGCACGCATTTCTTGTAAAAGAAGAGACATCTTCACCACATCCTGACGGGTCATTTCCAGCGAAATAATCAAACGGTCACAAACTGAGACAATGGTTTCATTGTTCTCAGGTGTATTCAGAACATCTTCAATCACTACTTTGTCATCACCAGATAGCTTTTGAAGTAGTCTAAGAATTGAAGCAAGTGAATAATTAGCACAGCGCAATGAGCGGATGATTTGGAGTCGTTCTATATCTTCACCATCATAAACACGGTATCCATTTTGTTTGCGCTTGATCGTAACCAAACCGTTAACTTCCCAATTACGTAACGTATCTGTAGTCACACATAATAGGCTCGCGGCTTCACTGCGTTTCAATAGGATCGTTTCATGTCTTTGACCGCCTTGTAAAATGGTCTCTACATATTTGATGGCTAATTTAGCGTTATCAATCTCACCGACAAGCATGCTGTCATATTTCTCTGTCTCCTTGATCGCCTTATCGAATTTATACGCAGCGCAAAGTTGGATGATCTCAATTGCTTTTTTTCTTAGTCCGTTTTGAAGCACTTCCGCTCTGAGGGCTGTTCTTGCCAGCTTCATCTGGTTAACATGAAGCTGTGTGTAAATACGGTATCCGTTCAAAGATCGCTCTGGAGTACTGATAAACCCAATACTCTCATACATCCTGACTGTATTTGGATGAACTCCAATTATTTTTGCAATCTCATGAGTTCTAAAAGTTTGCATATATCTCCAACCAGGTGGAATCTGGTTACCTATATTAAAATGTACAGAGCTTCAATTATTTATTAGTCGGATTCGGATAACCTCAATACATCATAAACAATATAACTGAGCTTCAGGAACAACCAAATCTTGTGGGATACCTGATGATCGCAATGTCAGGATTCCATATTAATCTATTGATTGATGAATCTCCCCTTATGTGGGAGTTTCAAGCCTGTCTTTCATGCAGGAAAGTGAAGCGATTCAACGTAGATTCTTTGAAAGTCCGGGTATAAAGTCAATTCCACATATTTTGTTCGTTTGGAAAAATCAGTCCCTTTATTTTTCATCTCGTCAGAGAGTAGCATCATTCGTGCACCGCTTCCCGCGGCGTTTCCCACCTGTATGAAACGTTCTGTTGGGATATTGGGGAACATGCCGATCTGTTTTGCGCTATTAATATCCAGATAGGTTCCAAATGCACCTGCGACGATGAAACGATCAATTTGGTTCGGGGAAATAGCCGCGGCCTGTAGTAAAACTTCAATCCCGGTTTGAATCGCGGCTTTTGCCAGCAGAATTTCATTCACATCTTTGCGGGTAAGAACAATGTCACGATATGAACCGGATTGATCACCGGGCACGAGGACAAATTCGGTGTTCCTGCCAGCGGCACGTACGCGGCCATGAGACTTATCGAAATTACCTCTTTCGTTAATGATCCCGTTCTTTCTCATCTCTGCGATTAAATCCAGTATTCCCGATCCGCAAATTCCGATGGGTTTCTTGCCTCCAATGGTGGAAAGATACAGATGCTCACCCTCAATATCGACCCGTTCGATTGCGCCATCAGCAGCCCGCATCCCATCCTGGATGTGTGCCCCTTCGAAGGCTGGACCAGAGGCGCATGAGCATGTATAGGTATTTCCATTTTTTACCAATGAAATCTCTGTGTTCGTACCGATATCCAGTGCCAGGACGATGTCGTGCGCTTCGACTGCGTTTGTAGCAACCATCATCGCTACATGGTCACCGCCAACGTAGCCTGCGATGTTTTCAGGCAAATAGATCGTGGCGTTTGAAGAAAGCGTCAAGCCGATCTGTGCCGGGGTGATGGTCATTGAGCGGGTCACTGCAGGGATGTAAGGTGCCAACCCAAGCTGCCTGACGGGAAGCCCGGCAAAAATGTGGTGCATGGCGGTGTTGCCGACGATCACCGCCTCAATGATCTGATCGTACTTGGCCTGTACATCTTCACACATTTGTTGGATGAGTGAATTGAGGGTATTCACGATCATTTTTTGCAGTGTATGGATCCCATCTGCGTGTTCCATACAGAAATGGATTCGGCTGATGACGTCTTCTCCGTAATGAATTTGGGGATTCGGACAACTGGATTTTGACACTACCTTGTTGGTTTGAAAATCTACAAGATATGCGGCAATTTTGGTTGTGCCGAGATCAACGGCCAATCCTAAAGCTGGTTGCTTAAATTTGAGAAAGTGGACGAATTTTCCGTCTTTTACCGCTAACCTGAGCTTGCCGTCATTATTGATCAACGCTTCGGGTATCGAATGTTTGAGTAAGGATGAATCATCCGCAAATGCGTAAGGGAATTTCGATAGAATACCGGCAGTTGACTCATCGTTAATTATCCCGGGTAGATCATTCGCGGAAATTTCAAAATCTATAAATTCCCACGAGGAAACGCACAATTGGTCGCCTTCTACACCTTCCAATTGAAGTCTCTGCGGTGCAGAGAGACTCTCTGCGGGTATGTGAATTTTCAAAGGACCCTGGATGATGGATTGACACGCCAGCCGCCATCCTTTTAAAAGCATTTCTGATGAAAGAACATTGATTTCAATCGAATTCGGCGGGGGTAATTCGCGACTGATGATCTGAACCTGGCATTGACCACAGGAACCAGCACCTCCACAAACAGCTACCAAATCGATACCAGCAGAATGGGCTGTTTCAAGAATTGTAGTGCCCACTTTAGCTTCTATTCGTTTACCAATAGGTTCAAAATCGATCTTTACTTTATCTGCACTCATCATTATCCTGCGAGGGTTTGGTTGAGGTTTGGCGTCTTTTGGCTCGATGGCGAAATAAAACTACATCATCTTGTTATGCTATTGTTTTATGAACAGTCGAACCAGGTTCACAGGCTACAGTCACAACCACTAATCATTATTGAGGATCATTCAGGTGCATTTGAATCGGGGCATTAGTCAATGCTTGCGCTTCTGATCCATCCAGGCGAAAATCAGCGATTCGTTGTTTATGGTTATCCAGGTATTCTTATCGCTGTCTGTAAAGGCATGTCTTTTGAAGAGTACATAAATCACATTTGTTTGTGTGATGATCAAAGGAATGTCCCAATCCTATGACCATTGAGAGGGATTTTAATGGTTTCATTAATCCGCTTGATTCAAGCGTGACTCCAATACCCTTTGTCTCTAGTATATCGAAAATTTGTGACTGACCTTCTTCCAAAGACCATCCAATCATCCCGGGATTAATGGGCAGGCTAATGATGAGATCGTCTTTTCTGACCAACGATTCCAGGTAGTTGCAGAAAGCGTTACCCAACACCTCTGTTGCCGCGGTTCCCACTCCTTCGATCGCCATTGCAAGGGCAGGGTTTTCAGGGAATGTGTTGGCAACCATTTCGTCGATTTTGCTGCCGATCGTACAAACGGCGATAACGATCTCCTCTGAACGGCACATATGATTTTTTATTAGCTCGCCTTCAATTGTTCTCCTGTTGGCAAGTTGGAAACCGTTTGGAATGTGCTCTTGAACCTTATGTCTTTCATATACTACCCGAGGTTCGAGGAGAGGTGCCCCGATTTCGATCGCTTGATTCGTTATGTTAACCAGCCTGGGGCTTTTGGCTTGTACGCGAGCCGGATCCATCCCTTGCGCTCGCAAAACCAGATCTGAATTGATGTTGATGGTGAGGTCGGTCAGAATCATTACATATACCTGTATTCGTTAACCATCGTACTTGGTTGCAAAAATATCTATACAAGTGTTCTGATAGACCATTATATAGTATTTGAAGTGATATGAATTTAATGGCAAAAGAAAACAAAACATACATCTTTGTTCAAGGAGAACCCCTTTATTATCCTGTAAAGGTTTATTTTCAGGAATCCACCCGAAGCAAGCTTTGAAAGTGATCCAGTAGTTTCGCATTGTTTTGGGGGAGGGTTTGCGTGTTGGGACATCATGCCCAGGATTCGGGTTGGCGAAAATGAGGAGAACGTACTCTGTACGCAGATAGGTCATGTAATCGACGACATCGGCAAAGGTGATCTTCCCTACCGGTTGATCGCCTATCTTTTCCATTCACTTACGCAGCACCCACTCATACGAATCGACCGTCCGTTGACTTAAGCCTTCGGCGGTTTTGTATTTGACGAAACCGTCAATACAAAGAGAAAATAACAGGCCTGAGGGATTACGGTTCATCGAAAAATCCTCCAACACGAAGTGCACCTTCGGTGAAAGTGATTTTTCGTAACCATCGACCCTCAGGCCTATCAAAAAACCGTAGCCCCAGGGACTACGGTTCTCTTTAGTAGCGGGAAGTGGATTCGAACCACTGACCTCCGGTCATACCGAAAAAAGCCGGGACGATGTGAGCCAAAATCCTGAATCTGTGCCATTTGTGTGGTGTTTGCACGTCTTGAATCATGATGGAACTGTATGGATTGCTCAAGGAAACCCCTATGACTTCACTGTCCGAGATCGAAAAAGCGCTTAACAAGCACTTGTGCTGTTGTACCGGATACAAACAAAACCGTGACAAGGCACTTATGGTGAAGAAATTGATCCAGAAAAAAGTAATCAATATTTGATATGGAAAGAATCCATTCGCAAGAAGGGTCTCTTTGGTTCATCTCGTTTTCATATAGATCTTGCCAGTAGAAAATCACTATTCAACTGTTTATAATTATTTTAACTTAATGCATGGTCGTTAATTGAAAGGGAGGAAGAATGAGATACAGATTATTAATTTCCATCCTTTTAGTTTTATTTCTCGTTGCCTGCAGTTCTCAAAACATTTCTGAAGTGACAAACAACCCAACCCCGAATATTTCGCCAACCTTAGCCCCGACTGAAGAACCGGTTGTTACCAACGAACCAGTTTTTCTTTCCATTACGCTTGGAGACCTAATTCAAGCGAATGGGATTTCGCTAGATGCCGGCGGAGATGTAGACACCATTCCTGTTGAAATTGGGGGTGTGGCAGCAAGGCAAAGCGGAAATGGAATAGCGCTGATGTCTGTGGATAGAAACAATGTCCCGGATTCCTATATTCAGTTCAACGTGGATGATTCGAAGTTGTTCAAAGGTTCACCCACATCACGGGTACAGTTGGAAGTGGATTTCGTCGATTCGGGTGTGGATACGTTTTCCTTACAATATGACGCCCAGCCAACGGCAGGATTCAACGGCGTATTTACAGGTGGCGGATCTGTGGTTAAAACTGGCAGTGGAGAAATTAAAACGGCGGTTTTTAATCTGTGTGATGCTTACTTTGCCAACAGGGATAACGGGGCTGATTTTAGGATTGGTGATGATGGTAACGGAGAAGAGATCATTAAGGAAGTACGGTTGATCGGGATTGATTCCGCGCTTAGCACTGTTTATGTGGATGATTTTGGTGCAGATCCGATGGATGATCAACCGGATAGCGATGCCATCCAGGCTGCGTTAGATTCAACCTGCAGCGGAGATGTGGTGATCTTCACTTCAGGTCGGAATACAGCCGGTTACAAGGGGTATTTAATTGATAAAACCCTGTTTCTCACTGGCATGTCTGCGAAACATGATCTAACCTTTACTTCTTCGAACACCGAAAACCATGCGCTCTTGAAAGCAACGGCGGACTTGAAAGGTTTTGTGGTGCAGTTGTTCGCACGTAGCCGATTCAACGACACAAGGAATCTATACAATATCAATTTTGGGTATATTGATATCCATGGAGGGAGGGATGTGCGCGTCTGCATGGGAGCAGATGGCGTCGGAAATGGTGTGGGTGACAATTGGGGGTCCTGGTTGCCCGAATGTGATGTACCCGATGACGCGTGGTGCTCACCGGGCAACCTGGCGATTAATGGAGTCGTGGAAAATGTGGTTATCCATGACCTGATTGATGAGCAGGGAGAATGCGGTACAGGTCTGGCTTTCAACGGGAGGAATGGAACCATAGAGAATGTTACCATTGACACCGTCGGAGACCATGTGCATGCAAGTGGTTGTGTCAACACGGATGATGATGGTGATTATGGAGGTTGGTCAGACGAAATGACCTTGGCGGGATCGGGAAATAAGATCATCAATAACACCATCATCAACCCATCTGATATCGGTATCGTCCACTTCGGCGGTAAAGATGTGATCATCGCGAATAACATAATCAGAGTCACCGCTGGAAATTACGGTGCATTCGGCGCAATCGCTCTTCATCCGTGGGAGCAGGCGGATACTTCAGGAGTAAAGATCACTGACAACACAATCACCAGCGAAGGTGATACCAACTGCGGTGGGTTGCATACCGGTATCGACATCGGTCCGCACATGTGGGGTGGTGCCTGCCTGCAAAGTTCCAGACCAAGAGCATATGGAAATCCTTCCTGTTCAAACGATCCGAAGCCTGCAGAAGCTGCGCCTTGCTCAGGTGGAACCTGCCAGGAATGGTTATTTTTACCACAGGGAGAAACCTTAACGATGACCGGAAATAGTGTCACCGGTGCGCACATTAATTACCTCATTGAGGGATTAATTATTGAAGGGCAGTTCATTGATGAGAACAACATCAGCAATGCCCCGCGCAAATCTGATTGGGAAGCGGCGCGTCTCGGTTGTAACGGTATTGTTTGGGGACCAAAGGATAAAGTAGCCCATCACCCGTCATTGCCCGACTACATGGAGATTACCATCCACTGCGAGAGGTGAACATCAAGTAGTTTGTAACTCAATGACCGATGTAGTAATTTTCTACCAAACTTGACGGGCACACTAGGGCAATTATTTGGTGTTCGAATAGTAAGTCAGGTGCGTCCCAGACGCATACTACTCCTCCCCCGCTTTACCGCTAGCCAAATCTAGCATTAGTGGATTTCGTTCCTTATTATGTCCATGAACGTAATTCAAAATAATCGTACACAATAATTGTTAATTGCATAGGTAATCCCTTTGCCATAAATCAAAAAAGACACTCGAAGAGTGTCTCTATCAGGTAGCTGGGAGTAGATTCGCCTGCCCTCCCGAAGAATACCGGGACGGTGTGACGGGCTGTCCAGGGAACCACTACTCTAGTGAGTATTTTGTGACCTCCGGGTTATGAAATACTCGAGAGAGTACGCAAGCACCCAGTGTGGTGCTCCATAAAAACCTGGAGTGTTTATGAGTTAAAATCCTGAATCCGTGCCGTTTGTGAGGCGGGCTCTGTAAACCCTGGCACACTCACCAGGGCAAGTGTTAGTCGGCCTGATGAACCCTGATCGAGCCGGATATTGCCTATTCTTTTTTTGTCCAGTGTCCACTAGTTTCTTCTCCATGATTCATACTAATTAAAATCAGAGTAACAAATCATCCATATTAGTTATATTATTTAAAAATATTCTTGACTCCACCGGGGTAAGTAAATGAGAAGAAAACTATTCACCAGTGTAATTCTCTTGTTAATCCTGTTCTTTTTTTCAACTAGCCTGGTCTTTGCATCATCCAGACATAATGACCAAATTGATACGAATATGCTTGACGCTGTTGTGGAAGAACAAATGTCGAAACATGGATTGCCGGGTGTGGCATTAGCAGTAATTGATGATGGCGAGGTGGTCTACCAGAAAGGTTACGGTGTGGACGGAAATGGCAACCCGATGACACCTGAAACCAAGGTGTTCATTGGATCGCAAAGTAAATCTTTTACAGCACTGGCCATTGCTCAACTGGTTGAGCAAGGCAAGTTGGATCTGGATGTGTCCATCCAGACTTACATTCCCTGGTTTGTAATCGCTGACGAAACAGCGTCGGGCGAGATCACAATTAATCATCTACTTCATCATACCAGCGGGCTTTCGGATGCAGGATATGGCGTCGTTTTACCTCTCGATACCAGCCTTGATGAAGCTGTTCGTTCTCTCTCGAAAGCAAAGCTGACCGCCAGTGTTGGCAGTCAGTTTCAATACTTTAACATGGGTTACGCAGTATTAGCTTACCTTGTGGAATTGCAGAGTGGGCAGAGCTATGCAGAATATGTGCAGGAGCATATCCTCACCCCGTTGGGCATGGTATCTTCCACAGCTGACCCTGCGTCAGTGACTGACATGCCCAAAGGATATACACGCATATTTGGTTTTGCTATTCCAGCAAAAGAGGATTATCCGGCTTATGGTGTGGGTGAGGGGTGGATCGTCTCAAATGCAGTGGATATGGCAAAATATGCAATCGAATTCCAAACCAAAAACACGACGTTAGTTTCTGAAGAAATGATGAACATTATTCTTAGCCCCGGAATTGGATATTATGGGATGGGATGGTTTATTTATGATAATGGTTTCAAGATCGTTCATGGGGGGGCGAATCAAACTTTCCGCACCGAGGTAAATATCTATCCTAACAATGGTCGAGCGTTCATATTGCTGACCAATCAAGGATACCAGGTGGATCATTTTATTTCTGCCAGCCAATTGACCAACAGTATTGAAGCTATAGTACTAGGAAATTCTCCGGCTTCGACAAAGCAGGGATGGTCTGTAAAGTGGATCGGCTGGGCAGTCGGGTTATTCGTCCTTGGTTTATGTGTCTTGCATACTCGGAATATTCTTGCTTTGCGCGGTTGGAAGGAACGCATGAGCCGTGTATCAAGGGCAAGAAGAGCCTGGGATATCGCAATCAGTTTTATCATCCCTGTGATTATCACCACGGTTGTTTTTTGGCAGGTAAGCAATTTCTATGGGAATCGCTTCAACTTCATATCAAGCGTGGCTTATATGCGCCAGGGTATGCCCGATGTCTTTATATTGATGTTGATCGGCACCATACCTGACCTCATCCAGGGTTTCTTAAAGATCTTTATCTGGACTGGCAAAAAATGAAAAAAACATAAAAAATCCGGAATACCACATTCTCGATGAAGATCACAATTCCGGCATATACAGGGCAATATATCAATGATCTTTGTGAAACCAGGCTACTCTTTCGCAGTATAAATTGACTCCGCGCTTCTGGAGAAATAGGGAAAAATGAACAAAACAATTTTGAAAATCATCACCATATTTGAAATTACTATCGCGATTATTGTTGTCCTATTGGATCTTTTAATTCCAACACTGATCATCCTTGGAATGATCGTGATTTCATTGTTGATTAGGCGTGAAAAGATCTCCGTACTTGGGTTCAAAAAGCCCAAATCATGGTTGGGATTAATCAGTATTTCCATCATTTGTGTTGTCTTTCTGCAGTTGTTTGACGTAGGTGTATTAATGCCCATCCTGAATCGGCTTACTGGAACAACAATAAACTACAGCGGATTTGCTGATCTTAAAGGTAATCTACAACAGCTGTTATTGTTCCTGGGTCTCGGTTGGACATTGGCCGCAGTGGGTGAGGAGATTGTTTATCGCGGTTATTTGTATAAATTGCTGATTAACCTGTTTGGTCAGAATCTACTGGGGATTGTGCTGTCGATCGGTATCTCCAGCCTGCTATTTGGACTGGCACATCTTGAGCAGGGTCTTGTCGGCGTGGTTGTAACCGCATTTGATGCAGTCATCTTTAGCCTGCTGAAGCGGAAATTTGACAACAACCTATGGGTTACCATTCTGGCACATGGTTTTTATAACACACTCGGCGTCGTAGTTTTCTATTTTACTGGGCCAATTTATGGGCTCTGGTAGATAGAGTTACATCGCAACCTGATGGGTCTGAATCATTGAAAGAGATTAGTATTGATTTCCTTATATTTTTAACTATATCAGGGAGAAACTGAATTACCGCTTTCTATTCAACTTTCGCATATTCGTTATTCATTCCAGGTCAGAAACTTTTAAGAAAAATATAGGGATACTCTTTCGGTTCCCCTCATCTAAAGTAGTGAAAGGGATACGCTTTGGTATCTTCAGAGTCCATAGCGACCATTTCCGAGGTATTTGAGTCACCATAAGGATGAATTGAGAGCGATGGGTATGTCGGAAACCGTAGCGGTTGGAGACCGGGACGTTGTGAGATGATACGTTGGGTTCTGTGATGGTTTGCTGTTCTTGTCACTTGATCGGGATAGATTCAGTAAATTAACTCAGACTCCAGTAATTGCAGCTATTGTAAACAGAACGATCAACCCAAGGATCATTCCCCCCAGTAGAAGCGAGTAATTTTTGGGCTGGATATGTCCCTCGCGATCCATTTTTCTCGCCAGCGGAAACAACCGCCAGTAGAAAGTAAGCGTCGCAAGCGTCAATGCAACCAGGCTTAACCGCTGCAAATTCAGGTCAGCGAACATGACAATCATACCTAGTAGTAAAAGAAAGATCAATTTTGCCCCCGCCACCCAAAAGACCAGGTAGCGCATGAGATCATGAACTTCTGGGGATTGTTTGGATTTTTCCCAGGCAGAGAACACTCCGACTGCGTTTGCCATTTTTGATCCCGGGAAGAAATACAATGCTAGGACGTTTGAAGACTCCAGCACGATAAAGACTAGGAGCACGATCTTTATAATCATTTGTTTTGTCTTTTTGACTGCTTGATGATTTTTTGATAGGCATGCCAGGCAGTCAGCATGGCAATCGGTACTCCGGCAGGGGCATATGCCCATTGACCTGCTTTATAAATGTTCGGGACCGCGGTTAAGACTGATTTTCCAACATCTGTAAGTTTATATATGACAGGAGGTTCAGTCTCAAAGGACCATCCGGTGATAGCCCCTTCAGAACTGCCGGAGATTTTGCTAATTGTCAATGGTGTAGAGGAGAACTTGAAAAGGATATCTTCTTCCATATTTTTGAAAATCGTCTTTGATAAATTACTGATTATCCTCTTTTCCAATCGATCCTTGAATTCATCATACCAGCCAGCTTTTTCAACATTCTTAAACACCTGGTAATCAAAAAGACAGCTAACCATCACTCCAGTTTGTCCTCCAGGTGCCATTGAACTATCCCGTAGAACAGGGATAGAAATTTCGTAGGTAGTCAGGTCGCAGTAGCACTCAAGCCACTCAATGACTTCACTCTTCGGAAGTAGATCGAAATTATCAATGAGATGCACCCGCTGCACACTGTTCGTTTCACCCAGTCCTTGCCTCGAGGGAGTGAAAAACAGGTGTTCCCCGCCGTGTTCCTTGAAATATGAGGGTGGACGGTTGATGCCAAGATACAAAATAAAGACAGATTCTGCCCCTTTAGAAGATAGAATGTTCTGCTTCTCACAATTCAATTTATGAGTGATTGGTCCATCCAATCCGACCGGGTCAATGCTGCAGTAAAGAGTTTTCAGGTCTGCCGCCCAGATCAAATGGTCATAGGGGTATTCAACCCCTTCCGCATCAACAACCTTTGATTCAGACGGAATGACCCTAATCACCTGTTTATTAAGTTTGATTTGCCCTCCCCATTCAGCAACTTTTGCTGCAAAAAGGTCCTTCAATTTTCCGGTTCCACCCTTTGGGTAGAAATAGTCCAAGTAAACATAAAAGTACCCCAGGGCAAAATAAGTAGGGGTATTTCTAAAAAAGTGCTGGGTGAGAATGTCGATGAGAGATTGATTTTTTGTTAATTGATGCAGAAAATCTTCCATCGGCATCTTGAACTGGTTGAACTTGCGTAAAGCCTGCAGGAACTTAAGAGTCCACGGCAGTAGTTTTCTTATAACATATTCTTTGTTACTGAATTGATCACCGAAATAGGGATTGTCAAATTCATAGATGACCCTGGTGTACTCAGATAAGTCATCCATCACTGTGAGGATGTTCTTAATATCTTCCTTATTATCTGGATACAAATCCGTCAATATTCGCTGGTATTCTTCCAGGTCTTTGATCGACCTTACCTGGAAAAGCTGGTTTTCGACGCCAATCGATATCTTATTTTCAAAATACTCCCACTCGACCCCCAATTCTTTCAAGATAGGTTTTACGATGCCTGAATTCACCAAAGCCCTTGGACCGGAATCAAAATAGAAACCACTGTTGTTCAGTGTGCCCAGTAAGCCCCCGCTTCTGTCATTCTTCTCCAACAGCTGCACGCTGTAACCGGCTTTAGCCAGATAGGCCGCTGCAGTCAGCCCTGCCATCCCAGCACCTACAATGACGATCTTCACATCATTATTATTCATGGAATCCACCTAACTCTAAACTAATCTCCCATAATTTTTCTGCTGCTGCCATGTCAAGCGCTGGAGGTGCGGGTTCTTCTTCGGTTGTCAGATTGTAAAATTTACCGGAACTGCTAGCCACTTCATCAGAAACGCCCAGATAATATAATGCTTCTGCAGCAAAATCCGATGACTGAGCGTTGCGATCCAAGATCAATCTTTTGAAATACTTATAAATTATCCCGTTGTTTTGACCGCTGTTGGTTTGCACATTGCCGGGATGCATGGCGTTTATCGTGACCCCGTTCTCTTGAAAAAACTCTTTTAGTTTCAACATTGAGAGCAATTGAGCCAGTTTAGCTGAACCATAACTTTTAATCCCTGAGTAGCGATTTTTCTTCCATGATAAATCGTCCAAATTTAGACCGAACGCAGCAAATCGGTAGGCTTCAGAATTAACAAATAAAATCCTTCCGTTGGCCTGGTTTCGAAATTTCTCTCTGAGGTAATAATTCAATATGAAAGTGCTCAGGTAATTGGTTTGAAAAACTGATTCCAGATGGTCTCCAGTGAGAATTCTGGTGGTGTTGTAAATACCGGCATTGTGAATCAGAACATCAATGTTTCTTTCCATTTTTGATAATTTTTCTGCCGCTGAATGAATATCAGACAGTCTGGAAAAATCAGCTAGTATGTAGCTGCAATTCGCATCAAATTCGTTCTTGAGAGTTTCACAGAGCAATTCTGATTTTTGCTCATTTCGATTGATCAATAAAAGACTCGCACCGCGCGAGGCATATTTTTTCGCGGCAGCAAGTCCGATTCCGGAAGTTGCGCCTGTAATTACCACCAGGCGTTGGGTAAAAGCATCTGAACAGATCCTGGGCTCAGATCTTAGGTTTCGTACCATTGAAAAGATATTTGACCATTTGTATTCTTTTAGGTATTTGTTCAACTTACCTCCAGAGTAGGAGAGGATCTGATTAATGTGAATTGGATTAGATGTATCTAATTATAAAAGAATGAGAGATTTTTAGTTAATATTTTATGATGTATATGGCAAAGATTATACGTATTTAAAAAATGCTTAAGAGAAATTTGGATCTACCAACTCCTTTTTGAATTTTCCATATGAAAAGCTGTATTCTAATGTTTTCAAGAGAAGGGGTGGGCTTAACATTCTTTCAAGGCCAGGTGTCTGTCATAAAAAAAGCGAGTCCGATTGAGGACTGATGGATAAGGAACCATGTGCCTTTCAGCTATTAAGTTCAATAGCGGGGAGTGGACGTGTACCCGTAAGGGTGTTCGAACTACTACCCTGACGGGTACTTCGTGACCTCCGGGTTACACCGTACCACATTCGGTGTTGTATGAGTCAAAATCCTGAATCCGTGCCATTTGTGCGGCGGGATTTGTAAAACTTGGCACCACCCGCCAGGGCAGGTGTCAGCCGTCCTGACGCATTCTGGTCGATGTTTACTTGTTGGTCGCAGAAGGTTTCCTTCTCATTGGAGGAGCAAATGCCGCCACTGGTGATGGTTCAATCATCTTCGTAGCAGCCGGGTGTTAATTTGCGGGTGGGCTGATGATCCATCTCAAAAGCCGTTGGTTGTGGGGTCTTGGCTTTACCATCAATTTACTTGTGATCTCATTCTATAAGTATGTATTTTGCCCGTCCTGAAATTCTCCTCTCTGCCGGTGGGTTGACCAACAAGTTCTATCAAATCTTGCTAGAAGTGGCTTTGATTATCCTGATTATTTGCAGCCGGGTATTTGATCGTAAACAAGCCAAGATAATCAGGCGAGAGAGAGCATCCATGCCGGTGCGATCGCGATGAACCCATCAATCCCTTGTTCTTTCGTAAATAAAAAATCTCTATTGTCAGTTATGGAAGAGGCTTTTGATCCTGCGCATATGAATGTTTTCGAAGATTTGACGTTTAATTCACACCATGCACCTTGCCAATCTTTCGAAGGGCTCAACATCCCCAGTCGGTGACAATTTCTATAAGTTTTCTATCTATTAAGACAAAGCCCCCCTTAGTTTTTGGGGGCTTTGTCTTTTTATTTACAATATGGACTGGTAGATGCACAGTAATCATCTAAACATTCGTTTATGATCATTTCTAAATGTACGCCTTGGGCTGGACCATTGATTGCTTCGACTTGAATGCCAACGATCTCCATTGAATCTGATTCTTCGTCAAATTTTTTGATTTCAACCTGGAAATCTTCTGTAATCATAAGTGGATTACCGTTTGACACCGTTTTCTCAATGTTGCTTCCATTTTCAGGTTGAATGATCACGTTAACGGTTCCCTCACCCTCAACCGTGACTTTGAGAGTGGCATTGACTGACTTCCTTGATTTCATCGAAGCCGCCTGGCTTCCAACCTCGTCAGGGTATAAATAACCGAATGTGAATTGGATATCTGATTTTTCGTTTTCAGTCATGTCGCCACGGGAAGATTGACATGTGGGAAAATTGCCACACTGTAAATCGCAACTAAGGATTGAAATGCCTGCATTAAAGTTTTCGAACCCTTCGCAGCCAGACATTACCAGCATAATGATGATTAAAGGGATAAGCAACTTAATTTTTTTCATTTTCGTTCCTTTCGTGTGGCAACTATTTTCTTGGATCTAATCATGAAAATGACCGCAAGCAAACCGGGGAATATACTTGAACAAATACGCCCAAGTGTTTTATCCCAGATATTTTTCAAGAATCCGGGCTGCTCTTCTGCTGCGACCTGCGTGTCATCTTGGTAATCACCTTTAGGAAGATATTCTGCTCCCGTGGAAGGTTCTAGTACCGATGCATCTTCCACGTATGGCAGCCATGAGTTTGTTTCAGCAGCGATATCTAGAGGTTCAATATCGCTCAATCCACTGGAATCTGCACTGGCCTGCTGGCCAGAAGAAACCTCGATTATTTCACCGGTTGCTTTGGAGGTGAATTCAACGGTGCCAGCGATTACCTTGAGCGTTGTGGTTGTGCCGTCAGTTTCAATCACCAGAGTCGTACCCTTTATTCCTGCAACCGCCTGAGTGGTCTCAATATCCATCGTCCCCTCATACCACAGCTTTTTGGTATTATTCCAGAGCCTTCCTAAAACAAGTTGAAGTTTCGTTTCTTTTTCAGGCGGAGTCAGAATTACGATCTCAGTATTTGGTGACATGATGTAGGTATTCATGTCTGCGAATTGAAGTATCGCAGAGGAATTATCGCGGGTGGCAATGTGATCTCCCACATAGATCACTTGTTTCATGCTGACCGGCTCCCAATCAATTTCTTCAGGATCACAAGTGGTTTCCACAAACCCTGTTATGGCATTAAATCGAGATAATGAATCTTCCCAATCATTTTTTAATCGTAACATGAAGCAATAAGTTCCTGAAATAAACCCGGTCCATTTGATCTCAAAAGGTTCAGTATCAACGTGAGTGGATTTTTTCAGACAAGCGCCAAATGTTGGCGAACGGGTGTCGTTATCTTGCTTATCACATTCCTCATGAGTCCATGTCATCTCACCAGTCATGTACCCTTTTCCACCATTTTTATCAATTATCCCTGATGAGTAAAAATCACCACTCCCCTCAAATGTTGGATCTGCCACAAAATAGAACTCTGGGATCTGTGGAATATCTAATTTCCCGGTGTAAGTCCACGTTCCATTGATCTTCCCTGATTTATAAATACCGGTGAGATTAAGGGTTCCATCAGTCTTACGATCCCCCGTGTTTGTTTCACTGTGAACGGCTGCCCAACCGTTAACCTCGCCGTTTTTTCCTATGGAAATAGTCATGTTATCAATACCGTCAAGCATCCAAGAAAGCTTTACCGGGTCATTATTCTGATTGATATCTAAAAGTTGGTCATGGTCAAACGAGATTCGTAAATTGAAAGGTGGGTTTAATGGCGTTGCTGAAACTTCTGCTGATGCTTGTTGAATAGCCGATGCCAGTATAACAATGGAAAGGAGAATCACTAATAGGAACTTATGAATTTTGGGTTTCATAATACCTCCTGATTCTGTGCCTAAGTTCAATAATGATATTATAGACAAAGGAGGGTGGGAAAAAAAGTGGTCATAAAATGTTGAAAGAAATAAATTTATCGATTAAGAGAAAACGAAACGAATTAAAGCGAGAAACAGCTCTTTAAGGAATATCTATAGTCAAGTGGAACTCTGGGATCATTATTCTGGATATTGAAAAAGCAGTGGGTTAAGACCATTTTCTAAAAATCATCAAGTTACGAAAGAGATAATGGGTAAACCATATTCCTTGCCATTTGAATTTTATAAAGCCGTCGATGACTTTAGATCAGGAAAGTGAAACATTGGATTTCGACGTATCTGACGAAATGCGGTTCACGCGAATGCGCATAGACGAGTAAGAATTCCTCCATTTTTTGCAAAACCCCTTCGGAGAGGAAAAATTCCCCGCCGCTGCGTGCCAGGCTCGTGTCTGCAGCCCTTTGGGCAACGAAAAACCAGAGCCCGACGGACTCTGGTTTGACTTTAGTAGCGGGGAGTGGATTCGAACCACTGACCTCCCGAAGTACATCGGGACGATGTGATGGGCTGTCCAGGGAACCACTACTCTCGCTAGTACTCTGTGACCTCCGGGTTATGAGAGATTTTCCTGGCTTCGGAACGTTTTTCACTCAGGCTCTGAATTTTAGCCTGTCTGAAGGACGGCCTTCTGATGAAGCAGGAGGGTCTTTGGTTACGAGTTTGTAGACGTAAGATAGCGAAATATTATGACCGGGCAAGTAGTAGTCTCTTATAACCCGGAGGACAATGGTTGGAAATTATTGGATGAACGGCAAAAAGCAATAATCTTTTCGGTCTATCGGTCACGTCCTTTTTTATGTTTGGTCTGAAAGATTTAACCAGAAAAAGGGAGGATGTTCATTCCTTGACGCAAAAGGGAAAAGATATAGAATTGTATCAAGCGATGAAGCTCGCTGACTAAAACAAAGTTGCCCATTGCGGCTGATAGCTTCTACCATCTGAAAACTTGGTAGAGGCTTTTCTTTTCTATTAGCATGAAGAAGGTGAGATGAAAATCAACGATGAAGGCGTCTTCAAAGTAGATAAAACCCAACCATCATCAAACTTGCCAGAGCGAGATCAAGTTGAAAGAAACGTAGTTTCTTTAGGGTGGGTTGCTTTCTTCGGTGGCCTTGCTCAGGATATGATTCAACCCATCCTGCCGACTTTTTATACTTCAGTTTTAGGACTGAATAAAGAATTTATTGGTTTGATCGAAGGGTCTCTTACTACGGTTGTGAGCTTGATGAAAATAGGCGCCGGATACCTCTCGGATTTATTGGGCGTCAGAAAGATAATTGTATTTATCGGATATGCGCTCTCTTCCATCGCTCGTTTCAGTTTAGGGCTGGTAAATAGCAAAATGGCAGTTCTTGGAGCCCGGCTTACAGATGGCATCGGCAAAGGGTTAAAAGATGCTCCCCGTGATGCTTTGGTAGCTGGATCCGCTGGCCGTAAGAAATTAGGGTTAGCTTTTGGAATCCAACGCACTTTGGATACCTTGGGATCGGTGGCCGGTCCATTAATAGCTTATGGCTTACTCCGGCTCTGGGCAGATCACCCGAATAAGTACAGGGAGATCTTTATGGTAGCCGGATTAATAGCGTTTGTTCCTCTGGTAATTATTGGGCTTTGGGTGAAAGAAAGAAAGCAGCCTGTCAACAAGTTATCGATCTCACTAAAGTCTCTAAAGGGACCCTTTGCAGGATTCCTCATCATTATGTTGTTATTCACTTTAGGGAATTCTTCAGATGCATTTTTGATCTTAAGGGCTGAAGATACAGGGATATCAAGCACAACCATACCTTTGGTTGTCGCTCTGTTCAACTTAACTTCCGCACTTACGGCTATTCCAGCCGGCCGACTTTCAGACCGTATCGGCAGACGGAAAGCCATTACCATTGGATGGGGAATTTATGCTCTGGCTTATTTTGGCTTTGCTTTTGCCAAACAACCTTGGATGATCTGGATTTTATATTCATTCTATGGGTTGTATTATGCTTTTACTGAAGGCTCTGCCAAGGCGATGGTTGCAGAATTGGTTCCTGAAGCCAATCGTGGTTCAGCTTATGGCTTGTTCAATGCATCCATCGGAGTGATGGCGCTGCCAGCCAGCGTGATTGCAGGCTTTCTATGGAATATATCCTCAGGAGCTCCATTTTTGTTTGGAGGATTGATGGCACTTCTTGCGTTTATTGCAATGCAATTTTTGCCTAAAAGGAAAGAGGAATGATTACTTACGGTAATGAACTCTACTCGGTTTAGAACGGTCAGGTTCATCTTTATTTACTGTGCCATTTTTAGGGTTGATAGCCTCTTTCCATGAGGGTAACACAGGGGAGTATGCTACTTAACCAAACTGTGCGCATAAGGATTTATTCAAATGAACTTCGAAACAAAAAATACTGTAGGAAGTTCCAATGAAAACTATCTCACTGATTCTCAAAAGAGATCCCTGACCAGTTCATTATTTCTCTTTGAGAAAGCATTGCATAAAGCCTCCCAGTTGTTATCGGAAGAAGACGAGGTTAGAATTTTCTATTCTCGAAAGACACAATTAAGTTCAAAAAAACGTCTGTTAATTCAAAAAATAATTTCCCAGACGTTAAAAGATTTAGCATGTTTCGCTAAGAAGATGGAACTAAGCTCTACTGAAGAGAGTATTGAAAGTGAAATAATGGCTGACATGAGTATTAGCTGGGAGAATATTGAAGAATGTCGGTCAAACCGTTTGAAAGGGTATGGCAGACTCAATCCTAATGCTGTGAGAATAATTGATTCAGCGATTAATTATTTTGCGCAGAGAGCTATTGAAATATCAGGCCTGGTTACGATTAATTCACAAGATGATGTCAACGAAGATACACAGTAAAAAATAAATGGTTCATCTTTGTGGGTGTCATCAACCCACCGTCAGATCAACAATGGATTAACTTATTCTTATTGACGAGGTATCGAAAAGCGATACAATTAATTTAGCGATGAAGCTCGCTTGGGAATGATCGAACTGCCGATCACGGCTGATAGCTTCTGTCTTGTGAATTTCAAAGGCAGAGTTTTTTAAACCCATTTCGCCATCATTTATAAAAGGAGTAATCCCCTATGTCCAGTATTGATTCAATCCATGCCCGAGAGATTCTTGATTCAAGAGGTAACCCGACCGTTGAAGTAGAAGTAATTTTGGAAAGCGGTGCTTTTGGTAGAGCTGCCGTTCCTTCCGGCGCTTCGACAGGCATCCATGAAGCTCTGGAACTTCGAGATGATGATAAAACCCGTTACAGTGGCAAAGGCGTTTTAAAAGCTGTTAGTCATGTCAATAACGAGATTGCAGAAGCTCTCCTTGATATGGAGGCATTGGATCAATCTGCGGTTGATAAAGCCATGCTTGATCTGGATGGAACCCCCAATAAAAGCAAATTCGGAGCGAATGCAATTCTTGGGGTTAGTCTGGCAGTTGCACGTGCAGCAGCCGACGAAGTTGGGCTTCCACTATACCGTTATTTGGGTGGTGTGACAGCCAAACTCCTCCCCGTGCCCATGTTCAACATTCTGAATGGTGGTGTGCATGCAAATTGGCAAGGTACTGATTTGCAGGAGTTCATGATCGCCCCGGTTGGTGCTCCCAATTTTCGTGAAGCGCTGCGCTGGGGCAGCGAAGTCTATCACGCCCTCAAAGGTGTTTTGAAGAGCGGCGGTTACACAACTGGCGTCGGTGACGAAGGTGGTTTTGCCCCCGCCTTGAAAACGAACGCCGAAGCCATTGAAGTTATTTTGAAAGCTATTGAAAAAGCTGGTTACAAACCCGGCGAGCAAATCGCCATAGCTCTTGATCCCGCATCAAGCGGTTTCTTTGAAAATGGCTTCTACAATTTGCGAACCGAGGGCAAGAAGGTTACTTCTGCCGAGATGGTTGCGATGTATGCGGAGTGGGTAAAGAAATATCCCATCGTTGTTCTTGAAGACGGCCTGGCGGAAGACGATTGGGAAGGTTGGAAATTGCTCAACCAGACGATTGGTAATAAGATCGAATTGGTTGGAGTTGATCTGTTCGTCACAAATGTCGAACGTGTTTCCAGAGGAATCCAGGAAAATGTGGCGAATGCAGTCTTAATTAAACTCAACCAGATTGGTACGCTCAGTGAAACCATTGCCACCATAGAGATGGCTAAAAAAGCCGGTTGGGGAGCCATGGTTTCACATCGCTCAGGTGAAACTGTGGATAGCTTCATTGCTGACTTTACCGTTGCCATGAGTACCGGGCATCTCAAGACGGGTGCGCCCTGCCGCGGTGAACGGTTGGAAAAATACAATCAGCTGATGCGTATCGAGGAAGAATTGGGCGACGCGGCCATTTACGCCGGGCGTAAGGCGTTTGTGCGATAAAGATCTCTACAATAGGGGGCAGGTTGATGTCTTACCTGCCCCTTATTATTTAGGAGACTTGGGTGACTACTATCATTCTTGTACGCCACGGGCAAACAGAATGGAATCGAATAGAACGATTCCGTGGAAGAGTTGACCTGGAATTAAATCCTGCTGGTGTGGATCAGGCATGCAAAACTGCAATCCGTATACAAAAGTCTTGGAACCCTGATTCTATTTATTCCAGCCCATTAAAGCGAGCAATCCAAACTGCCAATGCAATCGCAGAATTATCCCGTAATCAAGTTAAACCAGTAAGTGAATTGATCGATATTGATTATGGCGAATGGCAGGGTTTTACCCCTGAAGAAGCCCGTTTGCGGTGGCCTGATCAGATTGAGGCCTGGTATCACCATCCCGAAAAAGCAATTATCCCAGGCGGAGAAAACCTGTCTCAAGTTCAAAACCGGGCAATAGCTTTTATCCATTTACTTTCTAAAACAGACACAAATAAAACACTCTTATTGGTAAGCCATACCGTTGTAAATCGATTGATCCTTTTGGGAATCTTGGGGCTTGGAATTAACCATTTCTGGCGATTGCGGCAGGACCCCTGTGCAATCAACATAATAGAAGTAAATGATAATAAGTTTACACTCGTGGGGATGAATGATACCTGTCATCTCGAATAATAAAGCTTCATGGTATGCTCACATATTATTGTCCTAAATGTTGGGAAATTGTTGAAGTAGGTCAACGGGTATGTCCCAGTTGTGGGTATATTCTGGATGATTTTTCTCACTTCGATTTTGACGATAAACTGATAGCTGCTCTGCATCATTCAGTCGCAGAGCGGAAAATCATGGCAGCTCAAGTATTGGGAATGCGCCAATGTAAGCGTGCATTGCCAGAATTCATAACGATCTTAGAAAGTAGTGAAAGCAATTACTTCTTCTTGAGAGCAATACTTTTAGCAGTTGCAAAAATTGATGATCCAGATCGTGAGAAAATTCTGGAGCGAGCGACAAAGCACAATTCTGAATTGATTTCTCAATTAGCAAGTGAGCTACTGGGTGAATTACGTTCAGGGAAAATTCGAGGGCAATGGGATAGACACACGGGGTAAAAACGGTTTGTGGATTAAAAAATTTTGTTAAAAATATTGAAATAAACCGCGAGTAATAGCATCAATAAGGCAAACTCTCTTAGGAGTTTTATCCTCATTGCTGTTTTTAAGGTTCTGCTGACAATATCAATGAATATTGTTAAATCTGACAACCGGCTTAGTAAAACCGAAGAGTATTGCGTGGCAATCGGAGAGCTATTCGTCGTAAATGAAATACCAATATTGGCAACTCTAAGAGCAATTCCATCGTTGGGACCGTCACCTATCATAGCGACCCGGTGACCTCTATTTTGGAGCTGCCTGATGATGATGCCTTTTTGGGAAGGCATCAATCTTGAAAAAACTGAACAGTACTCTGATTGTCTCCCTACCTCGTCAAGCGCCATTCTTTCAACCACATTTCCGTTCAAAGCCAACGAGGATTTTGTTGCTATTCCACATTCATGCGCTATTTTAATAGCTGCTTGTTGTTTGTCTCCTGTAAGCAATATAGGGCGGATCCCTTTCTCAATGGCTTTTTGAACAACTTCTTTCGCCCCCTCTTGTAAAGAATTCTCTAATTGAACCAGGCATAGAAATGAATATTGTAGTGTATCAGTGCTTGATTTCATTTCTGCCACTGCTAATGCAATTGCCGTATCTCCTTTCTGGCTTATTGATTTTGTGATGGCTTTAATTTCAGATTGAAAACCAAAATTAATATTGATCTTCTCTCCATTTTTGGAATAGTAATATTTGCATTTATTAAGAACAATATCAGGGTCACCTTTCATAAAATACCACTTGGCTTGATTTTCGGTTTGAAATCCACATGCCATATATCTGTTTTCTGAATTAAATGGAAAATCGTATATTCGCTGGTATTTTTGTAGAACATCTTCCAAATTGGTTCCCGACTTTTGAGCGAAAGAAAGCAAAGCGTGATCAACTGGATTGGCGAAATCTTTTTTTTCAAAATACGAGGTATCTGTGCATAATGAACAAGCAGTTTTTATCAAGACCGGAATGTCATTTTCGATATTTTGATCTCTGGCAGATATTCCAATTAATGGTGCATCCAAGAATAATTTAGCAACCTCAATATTACGGGTGGTCAGTACACCCGTTTTGTCAAAACAAATGATGTCAACATGATCCATAATCCTGAACAAATCAAAATTCCGGATCAAAATATTATTTTTTTCAATAAGGGTTTGTGCGTGGTTGAAAAAAACGTATTGAAATAATGGATCATATTGCAGAAAAAACGACGCAATCCCGATCAACAAAAAATCAAAAATAGTAACAATGAATTTTTGTGTCAGAAGTATTGAAATAATAAATGCAGGAATAAATAACAAAAGAATGGTTAACTTGTCTCTATGAATAATTTTTTCTAAATGGAATATATCCGGGGTAGATTGTTGTAAAAGTATCCTGCCATACTCTGTTTCATTCCCTAATGCAATCACAATCCCTTTCGCTGAACCACATTTAACCCGACTCCCCATATATAAAAAAACATCTTCATCACTAATTGTTTTATTAACAGGTATGAGTTCACCAGTGATATCAAATTCATCGACTTCAAGCGACCTGGCTTCAGTTAATTTCAGGTCGGCTGGAATCAAGTCTCCCGTATGGATAAGTACCAGGTCCCCTTTTCGAAGATCATTTTCGTGAATGTGACAAGGTGCACCTTCTCTGATGACCGTTACTAGATCACGGTTCATGAAAAATTCCTTAATCAACTTGGTCGAGTTTAGGATATACCATAACCAAAATTATTGTTAATCTGGAAATTTCTCACCGATAGAAAGGTTTGACATCATTAATTTTTCCCAAAAATATTATTGAAAACGTCCTCTCCGTAACTGGTTGGTAAAGGTTCACCCACGGAGAGTTTAAATGTTCGCCTTCCGCCCGCTTTTCTCTCTGCTCGCAAGAAAATTGCATTCTTTATCTGTTTCTCATAGAAAATTCGTGCGAATTCATACATATGTGTAACAAAGAACACTTTGATATTTCGCTCCAGTAGAGCACTTGTGATTTGCCTGGCTATTTCAGAACCCTCACGTTCATTAGTCGCGGCAAATGATTCGTTAAAAAGCATCAAAGAATCTGGTCTGATCAGATCAACAATGATACTCATCCGGCTTAATTCTTCATCAAGTTTGCCGCTTTTCATGGATGCATCTTCTTTACGCCGGTAATGCGTAAATACGCCACGACATAAGTTGGCAGAAAATTCCCTGGCTGGCACAAACATCCCTGCTTGCATCATAAGCTGAGCAAGTCCAATGCTCCTAAGGAATGTTGATTTTCCTCCCTGATTAGCACCGGTAATGATGGCTAGATTCTTGCCATCTGCATTAATATCATTCCCGACAATTGCCTGCTTCATAGTCAATGCAAGACTCACATCATACATTCCTTGAAATGTATGCTTTCGTTCATTTGTTTCGGATGGAACTGGAAAAGCAATCGGATTTCCGATTTGTTCTAGCTGCTCTTTGAGATTGATGCAACCAATATAAAAAGCCAATTCACTTCTCAGCATTTTAAAGAAATTTTCGATGTGATCAGTGGCTTGCGCCAATGAATTTGCAGCTGTGTATTCTCCAATATTTATCAAGTCGCCCAATGCCCGAGAACCAGCATCATCCCTTTCACTAATTGTGAAAGAATACACAGGTGATCTCTTTAAAAGCACTTCTTTTATCCAACTTTTATTTTTGGGGTTGGGGAGACGCAGTGAGTAATTTGTCCCCTCATTTCCTGCACCCAATTTGGCACTGATCAAAACACCATCCCGAAATCTCAGTTGTTTAAGGTGATAATCAATTTCATCGAAATACTCATCATTTAATTCCTGCTCTATCATCGTAAAGAACCGGTTGAAACCATCAGACTTAAATTCATTCCTGTGTTTATCGACGATGATCTTAAGCTCTTTTAATAAAACTATGAACATTTGCATTAAGCTCACTGCGCTGCTTAATACTCCACTTGACGAATGGGAAAAGATTCCCAACCAACGTCTTTGCTCTCTATCCATAGCCGTAATTGGAATTTGATATAACTCGCGAACCACTGAGGCGTTTTTCAAACAATCCTTTAAAACTTCTTGTCTATATAGAATCGAATCAATATCGCTGAGACCAGATAAGATTGCGGTTTTTGAAATTTCGAACAGAAAATTATCACCTTGTGACATTGCATGGAATAACGTGTTCAACTCGAGGTCGTGGATAAGATCCGGCGTGTTGGCCGGAAGCTGAGCTTGTGGGATTAAATCTCGATCCCGGAACATCAAGTAAGCTTTCATTCTGAAACTCGCTCCTTGATTAAGTCATAAGTAAGGTGATGCTTTTCAGCGATGCATATCGCATATGATAGCCCATCAGCGGGCATTCGGATGATCTTGAAAGTTCTTTGCGTCGGATTTTCTGGAACTACAGTGCTCACCATACTTACTGTTTGTTTGCCCAAGGTTGATAACTCATCAATAAATGTGACACAAACACCTAATGCGTCCAGACGAATGATCCTTTGGATAATTTCCTTGCTCAAGAATATGGCATCCTTCAATGCGGTCGATGTGAATATTTCGTTCATGATGATGATGCTGTCTGAAGTAGCTGTATTGAGAATACTGTGGATCCGGACTAGATCATCTTGAAGCTTACCTCGTAAATTGCGGATATCTTCTTCTTTTTCAAAGTGTGTGAAGATTTGATCAAAGAGAAATAACGTAGCCTCTTTTCCTGGAATAGGGCATCCAAGGCTGGCCAGGTAATGAAGCTGGCCGAACATTCTAGCAAAAGTTGTTTTTCCACCCTGATTCGGACCCGAGACCACAAATATTCTTTCTTTTCCTTCAAGATAAAAATCGTTACAGACAACCGGTGTTGATTCAAACAAGCGTTTGTTTGCCAATGCGATGTCAAAAGTCTCTTGAGCGTGAATTGCTTTATCTTTCGATACACAGGGATAACAAAATTGTAACCCTTTGGATTTCAGGTTTTCTATAAAATCCAAATAGGACACGAAGAATTGTATTTGGCGATCAAAAGTCAAAATGACATTGTCCATGAAACCTGAATGTTTTTGGTAAAACAAATCTAATTGTTTGAAGATCTCTGGATATAGTTTTGCCACACATTCTAATATTTGTGCTTCGACATGATTCATTCCAGAGGATGTAATGAGATCGATCCGGTAATTTTTAACCTCACCTTGTTTGAATTTTTCGAAAGTTCGCTCAACCTCTTTGCTGTAGTCGATTTCCGATTCGTATTTACGAACCCTGACCCAGTTCCCTTTAATGATCACGCTATATTCAATTGTGGAAAGATCCGTTTTCCGTTCAAGCGAATCTGCTTGAAGTGACAAGAAACCAGAAGAGGTTATGTATTTATTAACATAAACAAGGAAGTCCAAAAGACCTTTTGACTTTATTGGGGTTACCTTTAGGTCTCTGGCTAAGTTTTGAATCGCTTCACAATAGGTTACCGCTGCTTCCAGGAACCATCCTTCTTGATGATATTTGAAATACAACTTTTCGAGCATATTTGTATAGCGACGGACAAGAACCATTTTTTCAGCAAACGACTTGATTGCTTTAAGTACATTTGCATTTTCCAAGTCCTTGAAGACATCTTGACGATAGTTGATCGCATCCAATTCTTGTAATGGTGAATGGAAAAAAGGTGTGAGGTTGTATTCCTGTTTTTGATCCGTAATTGATTTAATCACCTGGTCGAGGTTTAGATCCACAAAGAAATCAGGAATCTCCTCTCTTTGATAGACTGTGATTTCGCTATTGATTGGGCAAAGTACGCTTGGGAAGGTCATTCGTTTGTAACTCCAGTTTGGAGAAATCGTTACTGGTGGTTGATTTTGTAAACAAAAAAACCTCTACTGAGCTTTGTTCCAGTAGAGGCTATCAGTCTAGTGACATTTATGGCGAGCCTCATCGCCACTTTAATATAAATTTTCATCATTATACCGCACATCTGAAAATGTACCATTCCTTGACGCAGGTGATTAATCCCTTTACAATAAATTCAAGCGATGAGGCTCGCTTTATTAACCGCCATTGCGCTGATGGCCTCTGTCAGAAAACTTTTTTTGACAGAGGTGTTTTTGTTAATAACCATAATTCATAGGGATTATTTGAGAGGATATGGAAAAATTTTTAGTTATTTCTGCAGGTGCAATATTAGGTGCCAATGCACGTTATTGGATCGGGGATTGGGCTGCCCAAAAATTCGGCGCGAATTTTCCCTACGGTACATTTATTATAAATTTTACAGGGAGTTTACTGATCGGGTTTTTTCTGACACTTGCGACTGAAAAACTTATGATTGATACAAAATGGCGGCTGCTCATCTCGGTGGGTTTCTTAGGGGCGTATACAACCTTCTCAACCTATGCATATGAAAGTTTTAACCTATTGATGAAAGGTCAATGGGGGGCAGGATTGATTAATCTTTTCGGTAGTACCCTTTTAGGGGTTCTGGCTGTCGGGATAGGGGTATATCTTGGAAAAGCAATATAATTTATAGACAATGAACAAGGAGGTTATCATGCCTGACCTGTCCCTACAAAAGAAAGCAAAGCGACTACGTATTTATATTAGCGAAAAAGACCGTTGGCGCGGTAATTCATTGGATGTGGCGTTGGTCGAAACTCTGCGGGAAAAAGGGATTGCTGGGGCAACGGTTTTTCGGGGAATTGTGGGATATGGTGCGCATTCGTTGGTTCACACGATCCGAATTGAAGTTCTGATGGCTGATCTGCCATTAGTGATTGAGACGATTGATACTCCCGAAAAGATTGAAGGCGTTCTGGATACCATTTATCCTATGGTTCGTGAAGGGTTGATTACGATTGAAGACGTTGAGATTGTGAAATATACACATCGTTATCTCAATCCGCTTCCGGCAGACAAATTGGTATCTGAGGTAATGACACACGATGTTGTAACAATGAATCCGGATATGAGCGTGCGGCAAGCCTGGACTCTGATGCTGAAAAATAAAGTAAAAGCAACTCCTGTTGTTGATCCATCAGGTACGGTGGTAGGAATACTTACTGATGAAGATTTACTGGAACGAGCCGGAATTCAGCAAAGACTCTCGATTGCGATTCGTATGGATGCAAATGAGGTGAACCAAGAATTGAGAACCTTGGAAAATTCACCGTTGAGCGTCAAAGATGTAATGACCCAGCCTGTCATTACAGCCCTTGAAAATGAAACATTGGGCGTAGCCACATCTCGGATGGTGAAGTCTGGATTAAAGCGTTTGCCTGTTGTTAATGACGAGGGCAAGCTGGTTGGCGTCTTATCCCGACTTGATATCCTGAGACAGGTCGCCAAGATTACATACGAAACACCCGCCCCACATTTTCCTTCAGGAGCAGTTAGAACGGTATCGGATATCATGAGCGCTGAGATTCCGATGGTCAATCAAGATGACGACTTATCACTGATCATAGAGAAGTTCTCGAAATCAGATTCACACCGTTTAATTGTTGTCGATGCAAAAGGGGTTGCCATCGGCTTATTAAGTGATTCGGATATCGTTACACGCGTTCAACCTGCAAAGCGATCTGGAATTCTAGAGGCATTGAAGAACATTGGCAAACCTCCAGCTGGAAAAGAGACAGCGTTCGATCTGATGTCTCCCGGACTATTGACAACGTCTCCGGAGACATCCATTGTTGATGCATTGAAAAGCATGCTGGCCGATTCACGAAAATGGATGGTTGTAGTCGATGACAAGGGCCATCCGCTAGGATTGGTAGATCGACAAATGATGCTTGAAGCAATTGCTGTGTTTGAGAGTAAGGGTTAACCGGAATCTTTATTATGCTGTTATGAGTAGGTGGTTCACGCTCCTTTGCATGATGTGACTTCATCACTCCATTTGAGTCTATTTCATCTACTTATCCATGGATTAGCATATAGAGTCCGATTGCAATCAATAAAACCGAAATATACTTCTGAAAATTCTCAGGGGTAATTTTCTCGATAATCCTTTTTGCTGTCCATGTGCCAAGAATCATGGCAATTCCCAATAGAATGGCAAGAAGCCAAAATTCCTGATCCAGAGAGATGAATTGTTGGTAAATGATCAACTTTACGCCATGCATCACAAGGGCAGTAGTAGCCTCGCTGGCAATATACGCAACAGGGGGTAAACCAAGGGTTAGAAAGATAACCGCTCCAATGGGACCGGCGCTGCCTACCAACCCCGACAAGAATCCAACGACACCTCCCCCTAACACAAGTAGTAATTTGCCAGGCTTTAGTTTAAGCACTCTGGTTATCTTTAGACCAACAAAAATAATAATTGCCAAGCCGATGCATCTTGTGACCAGTTCTTTTGGTAGCTGCAGGAATGAAAGAGCACCCAAAATCGCCAGGGGTATGGCACCGATCAGAAACAAGGCAACCGATTTCCATTGAATTTTTGAGAATCCAAAGCCAGCCCTTGATAGGTTGCCAATTAATTGTGCCACGGTCAGCAAAGGTACCGCTTGTTCCGTTCCGACATAAGCGACAAGCAGCGGCAGCAGCAAAAGCGCTCCACCAAAACCCGCCGCTCCTGAAATTGCAGCGGCAAGAAAAGCGCCAATAAAGAGAATGATGAATTGAAGCATAATATCTCACCACCTGCAAAGAATTATCCAATTGTAAACCTCTTCGTTCCAGATCAAGTCAATTTGATATCAGCTTAGAAAAATGTCATGGATAAATTCCTCAATCACAATCTGAAAAATTTGCTTGATTGTTCTTAATAAATTTCAACGTCTGCGTTGGTGCTGACGTGACGCAGCCGCCTTTTGCCCCACCTTCATCCCCATGCTTGATGACAACTTTATCGGTGCGCAAATCCAGTTCACCGATTTTCAAACTGCAAAGCTCGGAAGCGCGCAGCCCGGTATCCAACATGAACAGGATCATGGCTTCATCTCGTTTAGCTGATGGTCGCCGGGTGACAAAATTATGGCGATTGATCGGATTGTACTCACGGGAGTAGACGCAGGCTTTGAGCAGCGCAGCAATATCCTCCTGAGTAAATGCGGCTACCGGTGCTTCTTTATAACGCGGCCCCGGGATGCCTTCCAT
>Ga0116191_1000203_pt1 | contig 59535 bp, 48 predicted proteins | sample AD_UKC111_MetaG_FD_89897 | JGI IMG/M metagenome (GOLD analysis project Ga0116191, IMG submission 89897) | Active sludge microbial communities of municipal wastewater-treating anaerobic digesters from Hong Kong - AD_UKC111_MetaG | ecosystem: Engineered > Bioreactor > Anaerobic > Digestate... | reverse complement strand
TGCGGAGCACATGGATGCGAACGCCATCGAGATGTTCGCCGCGATTGCGGCGTCCGCGCTGGACGGACTACTGGCCCGGTCGCTGACCCGCCCGGGAGCGCTCGTGTCGATCTCCGCCCATGGCGCAGGGGCCGCGTCCGCAGCGCCTGCCTGGGATGCGCTGTCCAAACCGGACCAGGAGATGCACTCGCGCGCTCAGCGGTTCGCGCGCGTGCAGGTGGCCGAGATGCGGCTCTACAAGTCGCGCCAGGTACGCGCCGGTCGTGCGGAAGGCAATCTTTACGGCGAGTTGAAGCAGGAGATCGACAACGCGCGCGAGGCGTTCCGCCGCGAGTTCTTCTCCGCGACGTCGACCATGGTCGACTATCTCCATCAGGAATTGGTACGTTCCCTGTCGAATGATGATCCCAGCTTGCTTGGTCCGGACTACCCGGGTCCTCTCGCTTAGCATATTGTTGCTGGGCGCCACCTCGTTGTTCTGTCCCCCGGTGAGCGGAGCCGCCGTGCATACGGTGTCCGATCTCAAGGCCGGCGTCCAGGCGTGCGAAAAGGGTGACTACGCCGCGGGCGTGCGCCATCTTCGCTCCTTCGCCAGGCAGTGGCCGAAGCTGGCCGATTATGCAGACTACCAGGCGGCGGAGTGCCTGGCGGCGGACGCGCAGTGGAACGAAGCCATCAGCGCGCTCGCTCCGGTCTGGCGGACCAGGCCTCCGTCGCCTCTGGCGGGCAAGGCAGCCGCGCTGGCCGCGCAAGCGCACCTGAAGTCTGGAAGCCCGGCCAAGGCGCGGGAGACTCTGCGGGCGCATTGGAGCGAATTGGAGCAACCGGAGGGCGAGTTGTTGCTGGCAAAGAGCTTCGACGCGCAGGGCGACGGCGCCAGCGCCGCCGTGCATTACCAGAGGGTGTATTTCGGCTATCCCGGGACCCCGGCGGAAAAGGAAGCGGACGAGGCCCTGAGCCGCCTGCGCGATCAACTGGGCGATAAATATCCGCCGGTGCTTCCTCCGGACGTCTTTGAACGGGCGGACCGGCTCGTCAAGGCCAAGGACTACGGCCGGGCCCGACTGGAACTCAACGCCTGGGCCGCGAAATTTGCGGGAGAGGATCGCGAGTTGGCCACGGTGCGAGCGAACGCGGCCGGATTTCTGGCGGGGAATACCAGCGAGGCTTGCGAGGCTTTACGAACACTGAAAGTAGCGGGCGAGGAAGCGGACGCCGAGCGGCTTTACCATGTGGCGGAGTGCGCGCGCCGCGAGGACTCCGACGAGGCCCTCGCCGTCGCGCTGGCCGCGCTCGAACGGAACCATGCGCAATCCCAGTGGCGGTTAAAAGCCTTGGTGAGCGCGGGCAACCGCCACCTGGTCCGCAACGAACCGGAGCGCTACATGCCCTACTACCGCGCTTGTTACACGTCGTTCCCGGACTCGGCGGAGGCGGCATATTGCCATTGGAAGGTGGCCTGGAACCTGCACCTGGGCCGTCGCGGGGACGCTCCCGCCATGCTCCGCGAGCACCTGGCAAAGTTCCCGGCTTCCGATCACGCGCCGGCCGCCCTGTACTTCCTGGCGCGTGCGGAAGAGACCTCCGGCGATGCCGGTGCGGCCAAGGCCCTGTACTTGAAACTGCGCGCGGCGTTCCCGGCCTCTTACTACCGGATACAGGCGGACAAGAGGCTGCGGGAAGCTGCGGTTTCCCGCGCCAGCGCATCTGCTTCGGCCGCCGCTCCCTTCGCGCACCTGACCTCGCCGAGGCCGAATCCTCTGCCGAGTTTCAAACCCGACGCCGCGTCTTTGGCCCGCATCGGGCGCGCGCGCCTGCTCTATGAGGCGGGCTTTCCGAAATGGGCGGAGAATGAATTGCGCTATGGCGCGCGCAACGGACAAGCCTACGTGCTGGCCATGGAAATGGCCCGCACTGCCGCGCGGCGCAACGAGCCGTCGCAAAGCGTCAGTTACATCAAAGCGTTGGCGAAAGGCTACCTGACATTGTCGTTCGAAGATGCTCCGGCGGAATTCTGGCGCCTGGCGTATCCCCTTCCGTACCGTGCGTTGATCCAACGCTATGCCGCAGCCAACAAGCTCGACATAAACGTCTTGGCGGGTCTGATCCGCCAGGAGTCGGTTTTCGACGCGAAAGCCGTCAGCCGCTCGAATGCCATGGGGCTCACACAGGTGATGCCGGCCACGGGGAGGCAGTTGGCCCGCAAGTTCGGCATCCGGCGCTTTCGCAACGAGATGCTGCACCGTCCTGATGTGAACCTGAAGCTCGGAGCCTATTACCTGCGCGCGACGCTCGACCAGTTTGACGGCCGCTGGGAGCCGGCGCTGGCGGCATACAATGCCGGCGCAAGCCGGGTCCGGGGATGGCTCGGCTGGAGCGAGTTCCGTGAGCCGTCCGAGTTCGTCGAAACCATCCCATTTTCGGAAACGAACCACTACGTGCGGGTCGTGCTACACAACGCAGAGGCCTATCGCGCGCTCTATGGACGCCCGGAGTCGCCGGCGAAAGCAGTGCGGAAGGTAAAGGCAAAGAAGCCGGCAAAAGCCGCGCAAAAGATAAAGGCAAAGAAAAAGAAACACATTCGTAAGTGACAGAATTGCTTTTGCCTAGCTTAGGCGCAAACACCCACAAACTGATAGGCTTTGGTCCAGATGCCAGCAGATGAGGGACACAGTGGTTGAGTTTGGCTCTGCTATACTGAAGGCAGGGCATATCCAGCCGGTATGAACTCCCGATTTAGGTTCTTATTCGTGGCAGCCTCCGCGATGCTCGCGTTACTGCTCCTGGTGGGCAGTGTCATGGGGGGAAGCACCCCCCAGGAAGGCCCTTACAAACACCTGGCGGTCTTCACCGAGGTTCTTTCCCGCATCAAGAGCGAATATGTGGAAGAGCCGGACATGAAGAGCGTCACCCTGGGCGCGCTGAACGGTCTGCTAGAAGCCGTCGATCCATGCGCCAGCTATCTGAGCGCCGATCAATACAAGGCATATCTGAAGGACCAGCAGTCCGCGAAAGCCGATGTTGGACTGGTGTTGGCGCGCCGCTATGGCTACGTCGGCGTCGTGGCCGCCATCGCCGGATCTCCAGCGGCCAGGGCGGGACTCACCACCGGTGACGTGCTGGAAGCCATCCAGGGCGTCTCGACGCGCGACATGCCTCTGGCTTACGCCGAGCAACTGTTGCGTGGCGACCCGGATAGCAGCGTGGAAATATCGGTGCTGCGGGTGCGCAAACCGGAGCCGCAAAAGATCACGCTGGTGCGGACCAAGCTCGAGTATCCGGCGGTAACGGCAAAGATGTTGTCCGGCCAGATCGGATACATCGCGGCTGGGAGCCTGGCCGGCGCGCGGCAGTCGGAAGTCGCTCAAGCCGCGAAGGCCCTGGAGCAACAGGGCGCCAAGAAGCTGATCCTGGACCTGCGCTATGATGCGACGGGGACGCCGGACGACGGCATCGCCGTGGCCAATGCGTTCATGGATAAAGGACTGATCACGTACTTGCAGGGACAGAAGTACCCGCGCAAGAACTTCGAAGCGGATCCGGCCAAGACGGTTAGCCGGCTGCCCCTGGCTGTGTTGACGAACCGGGGCACGGCGGGTGGAGCTGAAGTGGCCGCCGCCGCGCTGTTGGATTCCAAGCGCGCGCAGGTGATCGGCGAACGGACCTACGGCTACGCGGCGTTCCGCCGCGCGGTAACCGTGGAAGATGGTTCGGCGATCATCCTGGCCGTGGCCAAGTACTATTCTCCTTCCGGCAAAGCCATTCAGGATACGGGTGTAGTTCCCTCGGTTTTGTCAGTTGAAACCGAGCCGTACGTCGACCTGGATGAGGAGGAAGGCGTGCCCGACAAGCCCGAGAAGCCGGAGCCTGCGAAACCAACCGAAGAGGATCCCGTTGTGAAGAGGGCAATTGAGGTGCTCAACGGTAGTCCGGTGCAGAGTGCCGCAAGTCCGGCGAGAAGCCAGGCTTCCCCGGCCGTGCCCGACCCATTTCACAAGCCGCGGTTGTAGCGGCGGAAAGGATCTATTTAGAAATGCCGTTGTATGAGTATAAGTGCAAGTCCTGCGGAGCCGTCTTTGACGTGAGACAGAAGTTCTCGGACGCTCCTCTGACGACGCACAAAGGATGTGGTGGAGAGGTGGAGAGGATCATCTGCGCTCCGGCGCTGCAATTCAAGGGTACGGGTTGGTATTGCACCGACTACGCCCACAAGGGATGCAGCCCGTCCAACGGGACGGAACACCATTCCCACAGCGCCTCCACCCAGGCGCCGGTGCACGCATCCAAGAAGTCCGAACCGGCGCCCGCTTCAAAGTCCTAGTCCCGAGCGCTGCTCGACCAACCTCGCGACAAACACCGCGATGAGTGCGGCCGCCAGGCCTGCAAACGCGTCAGCGGCATAATGATAGCGGCCATATACGGTTGCCGTCGCGATCAGCACGGCGAGGACGAAAAGAAACCTGCCCGTCCACTTGTGCTCCGGCAGGATTCGCATCATTCCGAACGCCGCGGAAAACGCTCCCGAAACGTGCGCGCTGGGAAACACGCTGGTGTGGATCCCGTACCCGCCCAGAATCCACCAGTTGAAGCGCCGGAACACAGTTTCCACGGCAGGAAAATCCGTGCCGGGGAAGACTGTGCGAGGCGGTTCGGATGGAAAGTACGGGAACAACCCGTAAGCCAGATAGATCCCGACAAGAAACTGGAACAGGAAGCGATCCACCCTCCGGCGCTCCTTGTATATGTAGAGGATGGCGACTGAGAACGCGGCCGTTGTGTACACCAGCGAGTAGGAGACCTCCAGGACGGATGGCAGCACGGAGCCGGTCGATTCGATCAGCGCTTTCAGCCCCGCCCGGTACAACAGGAACCGGTCCCAGGTCACCCAGACCCGTTCGAAATCGTAGGAGTGGGACACGGGTGCGAACCACCCCATCTGGCGGTAAGCCAGCAGCATGAGCGGAGCCGGGTACCAGTCGCGAACTATGCTGAAGAATTCGCTCCCCCGCAAGGATTCCACCCAGCTCAACAGAACGCACCCACCGATGACCAAGGCATTGACGCAAACCGCGGTGACGGCGATGGAAGGGCGCACGGGAAGCAGACCGGCCAGAATGGATGTGTAGACGAAGTAGATTATGATGACCCATTCCGAACGGCGCAGAACCATCTCTAGATGATACGTTAGAGTATTGTCCGGAGGATTCATGCATACTACACGACGCAGTTTTCTCGCCGCTTCGAGCGCCGCCGGCATGGCGCCCGCAGCCTCCTTCAAGACGTTCGCCGCCAACGATCGCATCCGCGTGGCGCTCATCGGCGCGGGCGGCATGGGATCGAGCGATCTCGCAAGCGCCCTGCGCTGCCCCGGTGTTGAATTGGCCGCCGCGGCGGACGTCTACCAGGGGCGGCTCGACCGCATCAAGGAAGTTTACGGCAGCAAGGTTTTCACGACGCGGGACTACCGGGAAGTCCTGGTGCGCTCCGACGTCGACGCCGTGATCGTAGCCACTCCCGATCACTGGCATTCGCGCATCACCATCGACGCGCTGAACGCGGGCAAGGACGTGTATTGCGAAAAGCCCATGGTGCAGAAAGTGGAACAGGGCATCGCGGTGGTGGAAGCGGAGAAGCGCACCGGCCGCCTGCTCCAGGTGGGCAGCCAATACGTGAGTTCGCTCATCTACCACAAGGCCAAGCAACTGTTGAAGGAAGGCGCCATCGGGCGGCTGAACATGGTGGAAGGGTGGGTTGACCGCAATACCGCGCTGGGCGCATGGCAGTACAACATTCCGCCGAACACGAACGAAAGCGAAATCGATTGGGACCGCTTCCTGGGCAACGCGCCAAAGCGCCCCTTCGAGCCGATCCGGCTGTTCCGCTGGCGCAATTACAGCGACTACGGCACGGGCGTGGCCGGCGATCTGTTTGTGCACCTGCTGAGCGGCTTGCACTTCGCCACCAGTTCGATCGGTCCCACGAAGATTTATGCCAGCGGCGGACTGCGGCGCTGGAAGGACGGACGCGACGCGGCCGACGTCATGCTCGCCCTCATTGAATACCCCGAGCGGCCAGAGCATCCCGACTTCACGTTCATGCTGCGCGTGAATCTGACGAACGGCGGCAATGCGGACGGTTTCGGATTCCGTTTCACCGGCGACGAAGGCGTCATGAGTTGCGGCAGCACGGTGACAGTCACAAAGGCCGCGCGGGAAATCGAGCCGGGGACCATGGCAGGGGCCTTCTCGAAGAAGGTCAGGGAAGAGATCCTGAGCGAGTATCGCGCGAAGTATCCCGAGAGGAAGCCTTCGGTCGAAGGGATGCAATCCCACGGCGACCAGGTATTCGACTTGCCGCCGCGCTATGACGCGCACCAGGAACATCACCGCACGTTCTGGAACGCCGTCCGCAACCGCACGAGCGTGGTGGAAGATTCGACCTTCGGTCTGCGCGCCGCCGGCCCGGCACTGCTGTGCCTCAGCAGTTACAACGAAAACCGCGCGTACAAGTGGGACCCGCTGGCCATGAAGGTGGGGTAACGCGGCCCGATTCAGAAGCGAACGCCGCTCCCTTTAGTCACGGCACGAGAGGCTGGAGGGAGCGATTGACGGCGCTCAGCGGTTGCCGGTCTTCTTCAGCCCGAGGGCCTCGTTCATGGCGCCTTGGCGGTAGCCTTCCAGGTCCAGCGTGACGTAGTGGAAGCCTAACGGCTTGAAGATGCCGGTGAACCGGCTCGCCATCTCCAGAGTCATGGCCCGCTCCAGTTCGTCCGGAGCGATTTCCAGGCGCACCAGATCGCCGTGGAAGCGCACGCGGAACTGCCGGAAGCCCAGCGCGCGCATGGCATCCTCCCCCGTCTCCACCTTCTTCACGTTCTCGATGGTTACGGGCGTTCCATAAGGGATGCGCGAGGCCAGGCACGCCGACGCAGGACGGTCCCAGGTGGGCAGTCCGGCCAGCCGCGACAGTTCGCGGATCTCCGCCTTGGTCAGCCCCGCCTCGACCAGCGGCGCTCTGGCTTGGTGGATCTTAGCGGCGTTCTGCCCCGGCCGGTAATCGCCGAGGTCATCCTTGTTGACACCGTAGACTACGTGCGGGATGCCGCGCTCGCGCCCCACCTGCTCAAGACGCGTGAACATCTCGTCCTTGCAGTGGAAGCAGCGGTCGGCCTCATTGCGGGCGTAGTTGGGATTGTCGAACTCGTAAGTCTCTACGTACTCGTGCCGGATGTTGAAGCGGTGCGCGAACTCCTCGGCGGCGCGCTTGTGTGAAGCCGGAATGGAAGGCGAATCCGCCGTGATGGCCAAGGCGTTTTCGCCCAACACCTTATTGGCGGCCCAAGCCAGGTAGGCCGAGTCGGTCCCACCCGAATAGGCTACGATGACGCGGCCAAGCTCGCCAAGCGAAGCAAACAACCGCTCCTGCTTGTCGCGCAGCTTGGCCGGATCGATGATGCTGGCGGTAGCAAATCCCAAACGACATCCCCTGCTACGATTATAGTGGCAGGCTCTCCTGCCCGCTCCCGTTGGCGGCTTCGCCGTTCCCCGAATCCGGGATGACGCAAGCCGCGGCCACGGTGTCGCCTTCCTCCATGCTCACCAGGCGCACGCCTTGCGTGGACCGTCCGACCTGTCGGATGTCGGCGCTCTCGATGCGGATGATCTTCCCGTCCTTGGTGATGATCATCAAGTCGGTTTCATCCTTCACGGAGAGGACGGCGACCACGTTTCCGACGCGGGGGGTAGTCTTCATATTGATGACACCCTTGCCGCCGCGCGCGGTAAGCCGGTAACTATCGAGCTTGGTCCGCTTGCCGTAACCCTTCTCGGACACCGACAGGATCAAACCCTCCTGCTCGACGATTTCCATGCCGATCAGGCAATCGCCTCCGGTGAGCGTCATGGCGCGCACGCCCCGAGCAGGGCGTCCCATGGCGCGCACCTCCGTCTCGGAGAAGCGGATGGCCTTGCCCTGGCTCGAAGCCAGGAAGATGTAGTTGTCCCCGCGCGTCAGGCCGGCCCCGATCAACTCGTCGCCCTCGTCGAGGGAAATCGCGATAATGCCGCGCGACATCGGATTATCGAACTCCGAGAGCTGGCATTTCTTGATGACTCCGCGGCGGGTGGCCATGACGATGAACTGGTCCTGCACGAACTCGCGCACCGGCAGGAAGCCCTTCACCTGCTCGTCGGGCTGCAGGTTGATGAGGCTCGAAATGTTCTTGCCCTTCCCGGCGGTGCCTGCGTCCGGAATCTCATAGATCTTGAGCCAGTAGACGCGGCCCTTGTCGGTGAAGATGAGCACGTAGCTGTGCGTGCTGGCGATGAGCAGGTGCTCGACAACATCCTCGGTACGGGTGCCCATGCCGATGCGCCCCTTGCCGCCGCGCGACTGGCGGCGGTAGGTGTCGACCGGAGTGCGCTTGAGGTACCCGCCGCGCGTGACGGTGACGGCAACTTCCTCGTCCTTCACCAGGTCTTCGATATTGATCTCGCCGGTGTCCTCGATGATCTCCGTGCGCCGCGCATCGCCGAAGTCCTTCTGTACTTCGCGCAATTCTTTGACGATGAGCGCGCGCAGGACCTTCTCCGAACCAAGGATTTCCATGTATTCGGCGATGCGGCGCTGGATCTCGGCCAATTCGTCGAGGATCTTCTGGCGCTCCATGCCGGTGAGGCGCTGCAACTGCAATTCGATGATGGCCTGCGCCTGCTTTTCCGTGAATTCGAAGCGGTCGATCAGGTTCTGGCGGGCTTCCTTGGGATTGGCGGACTGGCGGATCAGGGCGATCACTTCGTCGAGATGATCCAGCGCCTTGGAGAAACCGAGCAGGATATGCTCGCGGTCGCGTGCCTTGCGAAGAAGGAAGTCGGTACGGCGGCGCACCACATCGATGCGGTGATCGATGAAGCGCTTGAGCAAATCGATCAAGCCCAACTCGCGAGGTTGGCCGTTGACGATGGCCAGCATGATGACGCCGAAGTTCACCTGCAGTTGCGTGTGCTTGTACAGGTTATTGAGGACCACCTCGGCCTGTTCGCCTCGCTTCAGCTCAAAAACGATCCGCATCCCTTCGCGGTCGCTTTCGTCGCGGATTTCCGAGATGCCCTCAAGCTTCTTCTCGTTCACCAGCGAAGCGGCCTGTTCGATCAGGCGCGACTTGTTCACCTGGTAGGGAATCTCCGTGACCACGATGCAGTCGCGTTCTTTGGTCAGATGCTCGATGGCGGCCCGGGCGCGGATACGAAGACTGCCGCGGCCGCGCGAGTAAGCGTCATAAATCCCTTGCCGGCCGAGGATGAAGCCACCGGTCGGGAAGTCCGGGCCGGGCACCATCTGCATGATTTCGGGCAGGGTGGTATTGGGCTTCTGCACCAGCGCGATGGCGGCGTTGATCACTTCGTTGAGGTTGTGCGGAGGAATGTTGGTGGCCATGCCGACGGCGATGCCCGCGCTGCCGTTCACCAGCAGGTTCGGCACGCGCGTCGGCAGGACTTCGGGCTCTACTTCGTTCTCATCGTAGTTGGGGTGGAAATCGACCGAGTCCTTGTCGATATCTTCGAGCAACACCCCCGCAATGCGTGCCAGGCGCGCCTCGGTGTATCGCATGGCCGCCGGAGGATCGCCATCGACAGATCCAAAATTACCCTGACCGTCGATGAGCGGGTAGCGCATCGAGAATGGCTGACCCATGCGCACCAAGGCGTCGTAAACCGCAGTGTCGCCATGCGGATGGTACTTGCCGAGCACTTCGCCCACGACTTTGGCGCACTTGCGCGTGGGCTTGTTGTAGAACAGTCCCGACTCGGACATCGCGTACAGAATCCGGCGATGCACGGGCTTCAAGCCGTCTCGGACGTCGGGCAGCGCGCGTCCTATGATCACGCTCATGGCGTAATCCAGGTACGAACGCCGCATTTCGTCTTCGATGTTGACTGGAATCAGGTTCTTGCCGCCTTCGCCACCCAGCGGAAGCTGTGCGCCGGAATTTGGCGGTGGTGCCTGGGGTGGTTCGGGATGCTCGTTGTTAGCCAATGAATCTCCTCGTCTGTGAGTGGATCAATTCGCCTTCTGTTCGCCGTGCTAGGCGAATTGCCTAACGTACATTTCATTTTACCAAGCAAGGGTTTACGGCGTCTCGGAGCCTGCTAGACTAAGTGTAGTTGCCATGTTGTCGGTCGTCATCCCCATCCACAATGAAGAGCCCTCGATTCTGCCGCTTTATGATCGTCTGACGGCGGTACTTGAGCCGCTGCAGCGCCCTTACGAAATCATTTTCGTAGATGACGCATCCACGGATCGCAGCTTCGAACTGCTGGCGAATCTTACCGAGACCGATGCTCACTTGAAGGTGATCCGTTTGCGGCGCAATTTCGGGCAAACCGCCGCACTCGCCGCCGGATTCGACCAGGCGCAGGGCAGCGTGGTGATTTCCATGGATGGGGATTTGCAGCATGCGCCCGAGGACATTCCCTCGCTGCTTGCGAAGATCGACGAAGGCTACGACATCGCCAGCGGCTGGCGGAAGCACCGCGTGGATAACCCGGTCACGCGCAAGTTTCCCTCGCGCATCGCCAACTGGATGATGGCGAAGGCGTCCGGCGTCAAGCTCCACGATTTCGGAACGACATTCAAGGCCTATCGCGCCGAGATCCTGAAAGACATCAACCTGTACGGCGAACTGCACCGCTTCATCCCCGCGCTGGCGAGTTTTTACGGCGCCCGCATCGCCGAGGTGCCGATCCAGAACCAGGTGCGGCCGCAGGGCAATTCGCACTACGGGCTGAGCCGCACCTTCAACGTGCTGTTCGACATACTCACGATCAAGTTTCTCCTCAAGTACTTCACGCGGCCCATGCAGTTTTTCGGGCGCATCGGACTGGTGGGCACGACACTGGGAGGCGGCATCCTTGGATACCTGGCCGTTTACAAACTGCTGGGCCACGAGATCGTCATTCAACACGGCCCGTTGATGATCGCCGGCGCGCTGCTGCTGTTGGCGGGCCTGTCGATGTTCACTACCGGTCTGCTGGGAGAAGTGATGATCCGCACCTACTTCGAAAGCCAAGGCCGCCGCATTTACGCCATCCGGGAGATCCGCTGTCGCCGCGAGCGCCGCGCCGCCGGCGAAACGCGCTAGACGCCCGTTGCCCTGCCAGCAGCCCTATAGTAGTTTCATGTGCCGTTTCACGACGCTCGTCCTGGTCTGCGCAGGAATACTGTGCGCTCAAACCAAGCCGGTTCCAATCCTGACCGTGTCACCGGACGGCCCGATGAGCCTGGCTGCGGCGCGTGATGAACTGCGCAAGGCGGAACCGGCTGTGATGAAGCGAATCGTAGTCCGGGGCGGCAAATACTTCCTGACCGAAACACTGCTTCTGGATCAGCGCGACTCGGGGCTGGTGGTGGAGGCCTATCCCGGTGAGAAGCCCATTCTGTACGGCGGCCGCCGCATCTCCAACTGGAAACCGGACGGCGGCGGGTTCTGGGCGGCAGAGTTGTCAGGCGTGAAAGACGGCGCGTGGGATTTCCGCATGCTTTCGGTGAACGGAGAATTCCGCCATCGCGCGCGGATGCCGGAAACCGGCGCGTTCGAGCATCTCAACGAATTCAAGGTGAAATGGATGGGCACCACCGGCGGCGGCTGGCAGCGCATGCCAACCAACGAGGAACTGACTACGCTGCGGTACCGGCCCGCTGACCTCCCCGACAGTTTCGATCCCGCTAACGCGGAAATCACCGTGTATCACATGTGGGACGAGTCGCTCGTGCGCGTGGCTTCAATCGACAGGGCAGCGCACATCCTCCGCTTCCGGAGCCCCACCAACCATCCAGCGGGCGGGTTCGACGTGCGGAAGTACGTGGTCTGGAATTTGCGCGAGGGCATGAAGCGGCCCGGCCAGTGGTACCTGGATCGCACGGCCGGCAAAGTCGTCTACTGGCCCATGCCGGGTGAGGATATGGCAACCGCTGAAGTGATCGCACCGATACTCGAAGAGGTGGTGAAAGTCGCAGGCGGCAAGGAGACCCCAGCCCGGCACATTACTCTCGCAGGCTTGACGGTCTCGGTGACGAACACTCCGGCCAAGGCCGGTGGGTTCGGCGCCAGGGTATATGGCGGGGCTGTGGCGCTCGATTCGGCGGAAGATTGCCGCCTGTTGAACCTGACCGTCTTCAACACGGGCGGACAGGGGATCAAGGCACGCAACACTGTCCGGCTCGCGGTGCGGAACTCGGATATCCACTCTACCGGCGCCAGTGGCATCGTAGTGCATGGCGAGGATGCCGAGTTGAGCGGCAACCTGGTTCACCGTAGCGGCGTCACTTACCCGAGCGCGCTGGGGATCTCCTGCGACGGCAAGCGTTTTCGCATCGTCCACAACGAAGTTCACGACGTCCCTTACACGGCCATCCTGTTCGGCGGATCAGGGCACTTGCTCGAAGCCAACCTGGTTTACCGCGCGATGCTCGAATTGCACGACGGCGCGGCCTTTTACACGGGCATGGGGCGCGACGTCACCATACGCGGCAACATGGTCCGCGACATTGCCGACACGGGCGGCTATGGTTCATCGGCTTATTATCTCGACGAGCTAAGCGAAAACTGTACCGTTGAAGGGAATGTTTCGCTGAACGTGGCGCGCCCGACACACAATCACATCGGCCGCCGGAATTTCATACGTAATAACATTTTTCTGCACAACGGCGACATGAAGCTTACGTTCCCGCGCTCCAGTGGATATGTGGTGGAGCGGAACGTGATCCGGGCTTCGGGAGAGGTCACGTTTCGGATGCCGGCCGACGCGGTTGCCGCCATGCCCGGAAACGTCATCTTCAGCGGCGCGGGCAAGGTCAACCTGGAAACAATGACGGAGTACAACCTCGGAAAGCCGGTTCCCATGGCGCCACGAGACGGAAGCGTATATGCCAGCCCCGGGCTGCAGAGCCCCGCGCAAGGGATTTACCGTTTCAACGCCGATTCACCTGCCGTCCGGTTGGGGATTCAACCGGTGGACGTCCGGGGCGCCGGCAGGATTGGCGTGAATTAGTGTTTGGCTTCTGCAGCACGTTCAGAAGGTCAATCCTACCAGCACGTCCAACTGGTTTTGCGTGGATTGGGCGAATACGCCGTGTGACTGCTGGTCGCTCAAGGCGATGCCGGCCCAACGCGTGTAGCGAATTTCAGGCGAGATATGCAAGGGCCCCAAGTGCAAGCGCGCTCCTCCTCCCACTGCCAGCCCATGAGTAGGGTCGTCCTGTCGCAGGTAACTACCGTCGTAGTGCGCCGTGGTATCGATGACCTGGCCGCTCACGGAGTCCGTACCAAAGGTGTGGACGGAGCCATCGACGCCAGAGGTCTTTCGGACCACATAGCCGCCCGAAAGGTACAGGCGTAAGGGCAGCAGACTTGGCCCCATATAGTGCTTGACCAGGAGCGGGAACTCCCAGGAGTTGGCACGCACCTGAGTCACGGAGGTGAGTCCGAAGTCCCTGACCGTCATGTCGTACCCGGTGCGGCGGTAGAGGGCGTCCGCTTCGAAGGCAAACGAAAACGGCAGTTTGAGTTCCGCCGTTGGACCCACGACATATCGCTTCATGGCCGGGTTGCTGAAATTGCCTTGCGTGGCGTCGGTCAACGGCACTCCGCCCTTCACGCCAAAGCTCAACAACTGCCCGGTCGCGGGACGAGGACCGAACAGCGCTAGAAAGGCAGCCGCTGCAACCAGATAATTGGTAATCCCTGGCTGTGACATCATGATTTTTCGTATTGACCTTATAGGAGAGACGCACGGAAACCCGGGGCCGCTACACAACCGTGCATTTTTGCCGTGGTCGGCGACACTGAACGGCGCCGCCATTCCCGCTGATACAATCGGACGGTGCTATGGAAGCACGAGAAGGGAATCAGCACATGCATCGACTCACCAGCATTACTTTGGCGGTGACCGCCTTGGCCGCGAGCCTGTTCGCCCAGGCGCCCACGCCTTACCACCGGGCAATCATCAAGCCGTCGCTCGTGAAGCTCGCTCCGGGAGGCCAGCAGCGGTTCAAGGCCATAATCCTGGCCACGCGCATGATGGCGGCACAGGCGCCGAACAGCGTGAAATGGTTCGTGAACGACGTTCCGGGCGGCAACGCCGAGGTTGGCACCATTGACGCCAACGGGATTTACCACGCGCCGGTGAAAGCTCCCGTGCCCAATGAAGTCAGCGTCCGGGGCGAAGTGGAAGGCTCAGTAAACCGCTACGTGTGGGGGACCGTGATCGTGGGACCGGCTGATCCGTCCTACAAGGTCGTGGGCAGCTGGAGCGAAGACTTGGAATCGAAGGGGTCCCACCTTCGCGCGCCCCACGGCATCAGCATTGATAAGCAAGGAAACTTGCTCATCGTCGACCAGCGCGCGGGACGCGTGTTCCGGTACACGAAGGACGGCAAGTTCCTGCAAGAGATCGGCAATGGACCCGGCAGCGGCGACGGCCAGTTCCAGGAGCCCCGCTACGCGCACGTGGATGAAGCGGGCAACATTTACACAACCGATGTGAAGGGCGACCGCCCGCGGCTGCAGATCTTCTCACCGGAAGGCAAGTTCCTGCATATGTTCGCCGAGAAAGGGACACTGCCGGGCATGATCCTGCGCGGACACGGTTTGTGGTTCGATTCGAAAGGGCGGCTATACGCTACCGACGTCGACAACATGCGCGTCAACGTTTACGAGCACGGCGGCAAGTTCCTGTTCTCATTCGGCAAGGACGGCCCAAACACAGATGAATTCAACGCGCCGCACGGCCTGTACCTGGATCCCAACGACGACGTGTTCGTGAACAGCTATTACGGTCCGACGAAAAAGTTCGACTCCAAAGGCCGCTACCTGTTTACCTTCGCGCACGGCGATCCCCCGGAAGGTTCGATCTACTTCCACAGCATGACGGGCGACCGCTGGGGCAACGTCTACCTGACCGTCCGCACGAAGGCGGGTTACGACGGCGCAGTGGAGAGCAACATAGGCCGTAAAGTCAGCATCGCCAAGTACAACAACAACGGCGATTTCGTCTGCAATATGAGTATGTCGGTCCCCGAGCACACCGAGAGCTGGTGCACGGTGGATAAGGACGGGACGATCTATTCACTATTCAAGAGCCGAAAGCGGGCGGGTGTCGAGATCCTGAAAGAGCAGTAACGAGACCCGGCTATGTGCTTTTCGTGTCGTAGCGAACAACCAGGAGCGTGGCAAAAAGCACGATCCCGGCGCCGGCCAGCGCCACCGCACTCAACCTTTCGTCGAGTAGTACCGCCGCAAGGACCACGCCGAACACGGGCAGCAGATAGAGCGAAAGCGACGCCGTAGCGACGTCCAAACGCTTGAGCGCAGCGAAAAACAGGAGCATGGCCGCGCTGTATGCGATGAGTGTCTGATAGGCAAAAGCAACCCACGCCTGCCAAGTGAACGACTGGAAGGCGCTCCACTGGATGGGATCGGCAACGAGAGTGGCGCCCAGACCGGTCACCGCGGCGGCCACATAGCTGAACACCAGCACTTCGATCTGCTGAAACTTCTCGAACAGCGACTTGGCGTATACGTTGTAGAACGCCGAGCCGGTCATCGCCAGAACGATCAACACGTTCCCCACCAGGTAGTTCACATTCAAGAACGAGCTGTCGCGTAGATTGCCGGCGGATAGCAACAAGGCTCCGGCAAGACCGATCGCCAGAGCCGAAACACGAAGTTTCGTTAGTTTCTCGCCCAGCATGATTGCCGCCAGCAGCGTACTGATCACCGGCAGCAGCAGCGACAGGACGGCACCGTTCGATGCGAGCGATCGTGTAACGCCCGCCACGAAGCCGAGTTGCGTAACCACCTGGCCGGCAACGCCGGCTATGATGAACTGTCGCCAATCCGTCCACCTCAGCCTCACGCCGCTCGTGCGCCGCACACGCAGGGCAAGCGGCAGCAGAGCCAGGGTGGCGAGCGTAAACGGCAGGAAGGTGATTTGCAGCGGACCGAGGTGGCGTCCCAGGTGCTTGATGGCGGTGCCCTGCCCCGCGAACATCAGGCAGGCAACTACCAGCAGCAAAAAGTAGAAGGAACGCCCTCGGGGCGGCATTGTTAGTGGACCAGCACGAAACCGCCGTCGATGCGGAGGCAGCTTCCCACGATGTACGAGGCGTCTTCGGAAACCAGGAACGCCACGCCTTTGGCAACTTCCTCGGCACGCGCCAGCCGCCCGATGGGCACCAGTTTGCCGCCCTCGCGCAGTTGCTCCTCCGTGTTGTAGTTGCGTTCGCCGGGCGTATCGGTCCATCCCGGCTCGACCACGTTCACACGGATGCCGTACGGAATGAGTTCATTGGCCCAGGTGAAAGCCATCTGGTTCACGGCAGCCTTGGCGGCGTTGTAAGAGGTGGAACGCGGATAGGGACGCTCCGCATGAACCGAACTGACGAGTACGATGTTGCCGCCCGTGCCTTGCTTCACCATTTGCTTCGCGGCCAACTGGCAGGTGTGGAAAACGCCCCAAAGCGAAACCGACCAGGTCTTTTCCACATCTTCCGGCGTGAGTTCGAGGAAAGGCTTGCGGATGCTATAGGCCGCGTTACTGACCAGGATATCCACCCGTCCGAATGCCTTCAGCGTCTCTTCGAGCATCCGCTCATCCTGTGCCCGGTCGCCAACATCTGCCTGGCACGCGATGGCGCGGCGGCCAAGAGCCCGAATCTCCTCGACCGCTTTTTCCGCCTCCCCGGCATGGCGAACATAGTTCACCGCCACGTCGGCGCCCTGAGCGGCCAGTTCGACGGCGACGGCACGGCCGATGCCCAGCGATGCGCCGGTCACGATGGCGACTTTATCCTTCAGCTTCATGCGTCTATCTCCTTCAGATCGTGCAATAATCGCAGTCCTTCCGCGACAACGGCGTCGGCGGCGCCGCCCGAAAACGGGCTACCCTGCGTTACTTCGTAGCCACCTTCCTCGATGGCCTCGCGCGTGGGAATGTAACCGAATCCTCCGTTCGAGTAACCCGAAAACAGCGTGTGTGCGGACGGAGACGCCTCCACGATGCGCAGACCGATTTCAATAAACGGTTCGCCTTCGATCGACAGAAGCGCGATGTCCCCCACCCGGATGGCCTGCATCTGGCGCGCGGCCGTCTTCCTGCCGAAAAACTCGCGGGCGGCTCCGGCGCGCCAGTTGGCCTGCGTATAGCGGGCGGTGGCGGCGCGCAATTCCTCTTCTGACCCTTCGCGGCGGGCGCGCTCCATATCCTCATGTAGCGCCAAAGCTTCCGCTTCCAGCTTCTCCGGCGCATCGAACTGCTTCAGAGGAAGATCCACCATGCGCGTGATCATGCGTAGTTCCGGCGCAGGCGGCTCCAACGGTTCGTCTTCGTAAAGGGCTATGGCCGCGCCGGATTGCAGCACGCCGGCGTAACGTTCGCGCTTCGGCAACGTTTCGATGGCGAGAGCCGTCTCGGCGGCGGCCAGGCCGAGCCGTTGGCCCAACCATCGGTACACGCGCAGGTCGCCGGTGAAGCCGCGCCGGGGGGTCAAATTCCCGGCTGCGCCCTGCAGGAACAGGCACGTCCCGCCTACTTCCCGCTCGACCACCTGGCGGCACACGCCCGGATAGTCTGGCGTGAACAGCTTGTTCTGCCAGGCGATCGTCGTGCCGTGACAGGCGTAGTGGACGATGGTGGCCACCGGCGTTTCATCCAGCGCGTCGAAGCGCACCACACGCACCGTGGGATCCGCGGCGCCGCCCCAGTTCCGGCCCACGGCCATTCCGCCGCCGGGCACGCGGAAGCGCCGGTTTACGTTGATCTCCGAGCGGCCTTCCGCCGCCGCGCAACGCACCGGCCGCATCGTTTGGAGCGCCTGGTAAACCGCACCGGCAATGCGAAGCGGGAGACTGTCCAGGTAGCTCATCACCATGTCCAGGCCTTCGCTGATGTTGCCGAGGCGGAAAGTATTCGGCCCGGAGTGCGTGTGCGTGCAGGAGAAGCGGATGTGGTCCTTCGCCAGCCCGGTTGTCGAAGAGATGGCGTCGAGGATGCGCGCGGTCCAAACGCCGTCGAAGCCGATGGCATCCACATCGGCGATCGCCAGGGTTTCGTTGCCGTCGGAAAGAGCCAGTGCCGTGGCGTACATGGGCATGTCCGCGCCCAGGCCGCGCTGGTGCGTCTGCGCACCCCACCCGCCCTGCGGAGTGCCGGACGCGGGAGTAATGTCGGCACGTCCAACACCGGCAAGTAGTTGTCCCATCTTGGACAGTCTAGCGGAACCCGGAGAGTCTGTGTCAGCGTGCGCCGGCGTGCGTGTGGAAGTGCAGGATCACGGTGGACACGTAGATGTCCACGGGCACAACGTAGCGGACGTCGATGCTCATGCCTGAGGCGCCACGCGAGATGCGAACCTGGCCGGCCTGAACAGGCAGACCGCGCCGCCGTGCCCCGTCTATCACACGGATACGAAGCATTTCCTCCGGCAGACCGCCAGTCTCCTGGCTATCCGCCATCTGTTCGATGTAGCCCTTGAATTGGTAGTGATGAAAGTAGGGCGGTACCAGGCGGGCGGCTATCACTCCGAAGGCCACCAGCAGGACAACCGCGACGGCGAGCCTTACCGTGAACGTTCTCGGGGCTTGAACAGTTCCTTCCACATGTCCTCGTTGCGCTTCCAGACGGGACGTCCGGAAACCGGAATCTCAGGCACATCGAGCGCGCCGTGCCCGTAAGTGCAAATATACTCGGTATGCGGCGGGCCGAACAACAGCATATGGCTCCATGAACCCTGCTCCACTGGCATGCGCAAGCGCCGTAGGCAGATCCGGCAGCGATATCGCTGGTCCCATATGCTCAGCCAGATGAGGCCCTGGAGGACGAGGTTGTAGAGCAGCAAGACCAGGGTATAGACCAGATCGTGTCCGAACCGGGGCGCCGGTACGCCGTAGTAGCTGAGACGCGAGGACGGCCAAATCACGTGGATCGCTTCCCACAGAACGAATCCCACAATCGCCGTCACGAGCAACTTCAGCACGAAGAAGCCCCAGTACTTCATGCAATATTAGACGGCTTTTTCGAGGTGAAAGTTGCGTCTCCCGGGCGCTAGCGGCGCAGCAGATTTCGCAGCAGGAAGAGGATGTTGGCGGGCCGCTCGGCTAAGCGGCGCATGAAGTACGGGTACCAGGCGGTGCCGTACGGCACGTAGAGGCGGACACGGTAGCCTTCACGCGTAAGTTCGCGCTGCAAATCGCGGCGAATCCCGTAAAGCATCTGGAACTCGAAGCTCTCGGGGGAGATGCCCTTCAATCGCGCGTAGGCCTGGATGGAGCGAATGATTTTTTCGTCGTGCGTGGCGAAGGCCGGGTTCGCCCCGCGGTCCAAAAGCACGTACATGAGCTTCAGGTAGTTGGCATCCACATCCTGTTTGCGTGGGAAGGCCACCGTGCGTGGTTCCAGATATGCACCCTTGCACAGGCGCACGGGCACGCTTGCGTCGCACAGCGCCTCGATATCCTCCTCACTCCGGTACAAGTACGACTGGATGACGGCCCGGACGCAGTTGAAACGGTGATGCAGATCAGTGGCGAGGCGCAACGTCCGGTCGACGTATTCGTGCGACTCCATGTCCACTTCGACGCGAGTGCCCAGGCGGCACGCGCGCTCGGCCAGCGCGGTGACGTTCTCCCGGCAAGCTTGTTCGGATAAGTCCATGCCGAACTGGGTCAACTTGATCGAGATCGTGGTGTGAGAAGACGCGACGGCAATCCGCTCCAAGACGTCGAGATACGTGTCCCGCGAGGCGGCGGCTTCTTCGATGGACGTCACGTTTTCGCCGAGGCGGTCTATCGTCGCGAACATACGTTCCGCGGCCAGAGCGGCGCAAACCGAAATCGCATCGTCCAACGACCGGCCGGCGATGAAGCGCCTGGTGAGCAGGGCGGCCGTCGAAGAGTGTTCCATCCAACGGCGGAGGAGGCGGCGGCGCGCCAGAAAGAGCAGCAAGCTGCGCATCGGCATTTCAGTCCTTGAACGGTTCCAGCATCTTTGGATCGCGCGCGACGACGTCGATTTGCTCCGGCGCCGCGGGTTCCTCGCCCGCGGCGGCACCCAACTCGCGGATGCGCCGGAGCGAGGGCAGTAGGCGGTTCTCCCAACTGCCCACGCTGCGGTTGTAAGCCTGCACGGCGCGATCCAGGTGCCGGCCCGTGTCGGCGTAGTAATCCTGCACGGTGAGCGTCCGCTCATACAGTTCGGAGGCAAGGCGGCGAATCTCCTCGGCGCTTTCGGCAAGCTGATGCTGGCGCCAATCGTAGGAGACACCCTTCAGGATGCTGATGAGCGTTGCGGGCGTCGCCAACAGCACCTTGCGTTCGAGAGCGTCGTCGCCCAACGTGGGATTGAACTCGAGCGCGGCGCTCAGGAAGTGGTCGCCCGGCAGAAACAGCACGACCAGTTCGGGCGAAGGCTGCAGTTGGCTCCAATAGGCTTTGGCGCCCAGCTTGGCGGCATGCTCAGCCACATGCTGGCTGTGCCGCTTCAACGCATCGCGGCGCCTGGCATCGTCCCCGGCAGCCGCGGCATCCAGGAACGCCGCGAGCGGCACCTTGGCGTCCACCGCGATCGAGCGCCCGCCCGGCAGCATCACGACCATGTCCGGGCGCAGGCGTCCGGAGTCCAGGGCTTCCTGCTCGACAAAATCGCAGTGCTTCACCATGCCGGCCAATTCGACCACGCGCCGGAGCGTGGTTTCGCCCCAACGGCCGCGCACTTGCGGGGCGCGCAGCGCGTTGGAGAGAGTGGAAGTTTCCCGCGACAGACGCTCTATCTGCTGTTGCAGGCCGCCGTAGACCTTCTGACGCGCGCCTTCGATTTCCCTGCTCTGCGCCTCCAGGCGCTGGATGGTCTCGCTCATCGCACGGACCACGCCCGTGACGGCGGTCTGCTGCTGCGCGAGATCCCCGGTGATCTGGGCGCGAACGGTGTCGAGCGTGGTGCGGGCGTTCTCCAGGAACGACGCCTGGTTGGAACGCAGCGCCGCGTCGGAGAGCGATTGAATGGTCTCGTTGATTTTGGCCGCGGACGCGTCGGCAGCGGCCACCCGCGTTTCAGCGACCTGGCGGGCGGCCTCGACCTGCGCCAGTTTCCGATATAGAATCAGCGCCGCCGCCAGCGCTCCCAAAACCACTCCCGCGACAAACCATGCCAGTGTCATCGTGCTTCCTCTTTGTTATCGAGACGCACCCAGTCCTTTGTCAACTGGAGAAGCCGGTCCGGGACGGGTGTATTCCCCTGCACCACGCCGCGCAGTGCGCCCTGAGCGTCCCGCCAAAGGGCGAAGTCGATTGGCTGTGTGAATTCGAAGCGCAGCTTCCCGGCTTCCACGAGGCGAACTTCGGAACCGGCGAGCGACTTCAATTCGCCGGTGCCGGAGAGCCGGACGGCGAAGACACCGGTCGCCCGGGCGCGCACCCTTGTCTTGCCGCAGTAGAAGGTTTCATCAATCGCGTCGCCCGCCGGGTTGCGTTCTCCGCGCGCCAGGATGCAGGTACCGTCCGTGAGACGGGCCAGATCCGCTGGATCGTCGTGCAGCGTGTGGGAACCTCTCAGGAAGACCGCCACCCGTTCGGGCGTAGGGTCGAGACCCGCGCCGGGGATTACGCCTGCGGCCGCGGCTGTGTCCCGCACAAACGTGGCGGTATGGGAACGCGCCGCGCGGCGCAGAAACTCGAACGTGCTGCGCGGCTCGTATTCGGTGTTCAGAAACACCAGGGCGCGGTACTGCTGCACGCCGTAACGCACCAAGCCATCATCGCCGACTTTGAGAGCGCCGGATTCGATCTCGGTGGACGGGATGATGTCGGCGGGAAATCCTTCGCGCCACATCGACTCGGCGAAGTCGGTACCGAGGTCACCGAAGCGCGGGCCCAGCCAGTTCGCCGCCGCCGCGTGGCCAAAGACCACCGCCACCGGGCAATCCCGCGGCGCCCAGCTCACATAGTTCAAAAGGCGAATGCGATTCTCCGCCCGGACAGCGGGGCTCGAGAGCAGGCGCACATTCGCGTCCGCATCCACTGCCGACGGCCACAAAGGATGGAAATTCACGCGGCCGCCCGCGCGCGCGTCGCGCCACACCTCCTTCGCATACGGTTCAATGTCCGCGTTGTAATACTGGTTGTACCAGACCGGTCCGCCCATTTTCTTAGCCAGGGAAGTGCGCAAGGGGATCGGGAAATCCTCGTCGGTCTGCCCATAGTCTCGCGTTGCCCACCACCAGTCGTAGCCGTTTTTGAAGGCATCGCCGCTGGGCATAATGCCCCAGGTGGCGTGCGTGCCGGCGAAAGCCTGTGCACCGAACACGCGCTTCAGTTCTGAATAGTAGGAGCGCTCGATTTCGGCATTGCGTTCGAGCAGCAGGCGCCCGTAACGGTTGGCGGCGCTGATACGCGCCTGGTGCGTGCCGCCCACACCGGTGTACATCAGGACACAGTCACGGACCATGTCGCCGCCGCCGGCCTTGCGCCAGGCGGACGCGAAACTTTGCGAGTACCAGAAATCGCCCCCGCGCGGACCCGCACCGTAAACGGGCGGAAAGCCCCACTCGTCTTTCATGGCGCCGTCCAGCGGGATGTCGCGGTACTGCTCGTAGATGGAGCGTTGAAACTCGAGGAGCGCGGGCGCGAACACGTCCGGCGTGCGGTACTCGAACGCCGCGGCCACGATGTATCCTGCGCCCGCCGGCACCCCCACTCTCACTTCCGAGGCGGATTCGACCGCGGCGCGCGCCGGCTGAACTACGACGAGCTGGTTGTTAGCGCTTCGCCGGAAGACTCCCAGGAGCTTTCCACTCAGCGTTTCATACGATCCTCCGCGTCCGGTCATGTGGTCGGAAAGTATGAGCGGCCGCACCGTTACACTCGTCTGTTTCTCCGGCACCTCGACAATGCGCAACATCCACTGCTGCTGATCCGGATACTGTTTGTGGAACGCGCCTCGCGCCAGGCGCACATCAAGATCGAAGGCCACGCGAAGACCGCGCGAATGAGCGTAGAGGACAGCGCGCTTGACCTGGTCGTGCGTCTCCGGCTCGGTGACCTCCCGCGAAGGAAGGCGCGGACTCGTAGTTAGGAGGCCGAAATTGGAATGATCGGCGATGAGGTCGATGAAGGCTCGATAGCCTTCCGGTTGAAACTCCGGCTCCATCCAGAACCATGCGTAAATCTCCGGCGGCAGGTTCGACGGCAGCCGGTTAGAGGCCGCGGCTAGAGTGGCAAAGAGCAGCAGCAGGAGCAGTCTATTCATGGTGTAAACATCCTATTATCGTTCTATGCCGCTTATCCGCACCGCGTTGATTGTGCTAGGAACTATTCTCTCCGCTCAGCAGATGGAGGAACCGGTGCTGCGCGTGACTGTCAGGCTGGTCCAGATCGACGCCGTCGTAACGGACAAGCATGGACACAACGTACCAAACCTGACGCGTGACGATTTCAGACTGTTCCAGGACGGCAAGGAGCAGGCGATTACCCACTTCTCCTATGTCGAAGTCCCCGGCGCGGAGGCTAAACCGCCCGCGAGGTTGAAAGCCGCCGAGGACCGTGGCCTGGCGGCGAAGCAGCGATCCATGGCGCCGCCGGTCCCTCTCGTGCGGGAGGCCACCCGGCGCACCATCGCGTTGGTGGTGGACGATCTGGGCATCTCCATGCAAAGCTTCCCGTTGGTCAAGGATGCGCTGCGCAAGTTTGTGGATGAGCAGATGGGTGCAGCCGACGCAGCGGCAATCCTGCGCACCGCGTCGAGTTCCGGCGTGCTGCAGCAATTCACCAACGACAAGCGCCTGCTGCACGCGGCCATCGACCAGGTGAGATGGAGCGGGCTGGGGCGCGGCGGCATCGATGCCATTCCCGCCTTTGATGAAAATGACATCCGGCACGACGGCTCCGACGAGAGGAACAAGCGCACCCGGCCGCAAAGCATCCGCGAATTCGAGCGTGCCCGCGCGCAGGCTTACACGCTCGGCACGCTGGGCGCGCTGGCCCACGCGATCGAACAACTGAGAGAGATGCCGGGGCGCAAATCCGTGATCCTCTTTTCGGATGGGATCCAATTGTTCATCTCGCCCGAGGACGTCCGCAACGGCAATCCCGTTCCCAGCCGGGTGCGCGAACTTGTGGATCTCGCCAGCCGGGCGGGCGTGGTCTTCTACACCGTCGACGCCCGGGGTCTCCACTACCTGGGACTGCGCGCGAGCGACAACACCCGCGGAGGCGGCATCCAACAGAAGCTCGAACAGCGCAACCGGGATTTCCACGAGAAGCAGGAAGGCATGGCTTACCTGGCTCGCGAAACCGGTGGGTTTTTCTACTCCGAGACGAACGATCTGGCCGGAGCCGCGCGCCAGGCCGTGCGGGATCAGAGCGGTTACTACCTGCTGGGTTACAGCCCGGATGAAGGAACGTTTTCGACCCTTGGCGGAGGGGCCAAGTATCACCGGCTGAAAGTGCAAGCGACACACCCGGATCTGCGTGTACGAACCCGGGCTGGCTTCGTGGGTATCGCGGACAAGCCGCAACGGCAGGTTCCGCAGACGCCGGAAAGGCAGCTTCTAGCGGCGATCACCTCGGCATTCCATTCAAGTGGCATCGGCGTACGTATTACGCCGCTCTTTGTGAGCGCACCATCGAAAGGTACTTTTATCCACACGTACTTGCATATCGACGGCCGCGGCCTCAGCTTCCGGGAGGATGGCGAGGGATGGCGCAAAGCGCAGGTTGACGTGGCGGTGGCAGCCTTCGCGGCGAACGGCTCGACAGCCGCGCCCACCGCACATAGTTTCGAAATCCGCATCGAGCCGGATAAGATCGAGGAAGCTGCCAACCGAGGTTTCGTTCTTGAGATGCTGCACGAGGCTGCGGTGCCCGGGCCTTACCAGGTGCGCGCGGCTGTGCGAGATGCTTTCTCCGGCAAGGTCGGCTCCGCGGGGCAGTTTCTTGAAGTGCCCGATCTGAGGCGCAATCAGTTGGCCCTATCCGGAATCGAGATGCGCTGTGCGACTGGCAGCGGCACGGATGCGGACAGGCCGGCACAAGGACCCGCCGTGCGCCGCTTCGCGCCGGATGATCCCATCGGTTACTCATTCACCGTGTACAATCCCAAGTCTTCACCGGCTGCAACAACCGAGATCCAGGAACATGTCTTTCGAGACGGCAAGATCGTCTGGACGAGCCAGCCGCATCCGATTGACCCCGTCGCTATTGGGGGACGGAGCGATTTCAACGTGGCACGGGAACTGCGTTTTGGCCCCGATACGCCCGAGGGCGTCTACGTGCTCCGCGTCGTCGCGCGCAACCACTCAGGCCGAAAGACGACGGAGAGCGCCGTCCAGTGGATGGATTTCGAATTGCGGAAGCGTGCGCGAGAATAGAAAGAGTCCATCGGATGAGCCAACCGGCACCGGCACGAAAGATCGACTTCTTCTTCTTCGACGCAGGCGGCGGCCATCGCAGCGCGGCCAACGCCCTGCGAGAGGTGATCACGCGCCAGGGCCGGCCCTGGGAGATCCGGCTGGTGAACCTGCAGGAGATGCTGGATCCGCTGGACGTGTTCCGCAAGATCACAGGATTGCGGCTGGAGGACGTCTACAACCTCATGCTGAAGAAGGGGTGGACGCTGGGCTCGCCGCAACTCACGCGCGGGATGCACCTGATGATCCGGCTCTACCACTCGAAGCAGGTCCGCCTCATTGAAGAACACTGGAGGCGCAGCCGGCCGGACCTGGCGGTCTCCCTGATCCCGAATTTCAACCGGGCCATCTTTGAGAGCCTCCGCAATGTATTACCGGGGACGCCCATGGTGACGGTACTCACCGACCTGGCCGACTACCCGCCGCACTTCTGGCTGGAGCCGCAGGATCAATACGTCGTTTGTGGCACGGACAGGGCTGTGGAGCAGGCGCGCTCGATGGGTATCCGGCCGGAGAAGATCTTCCGCGCCTCGGGCATGATCCTCAACTCGCGCTTCTATGAGCCCGCCGCATGGGATCGGGCCGCGGAGCGCGTGCGCCTGGGGCTTGACCCGGGCCGAACGACGGCAATCGTGCTGTTCGGAGGACAGGGTTCGGGTGTAATCGAGAAGATCGCCCGTAAGCTCGACTCGAGCGGCCTCGGCCTGCAACTCATCCTGATCTGCGGGCGCAACGCGAAGCTGACAGCACGGCTGCGCGCTGCCCGCTGGCGGATCCCGGTTCACATCGAGGGCTTCACCAAGGAAGTGCCGCGTTTCATGCAACTGGCGGACTTTCTGATCGGGAAGCCCGGCCCAGGAAGCGTCAGCGAGGCGCTGGCGATGAAGCTCCCGGTGATCGTGGAGAGCAACGCCTGGACCCTGCCGCAGGAGCGCTACAACGCCGTGTGGATCCGCGAGACCGGCGTAGGCGAGGTCGTGCGCAACTTCCGGCACATCGACGCAGTGGTGCGCGAATTTCTCGAACCGGAGCGCCTTGAGCGGCGCCGCGCCAACGCCGCACGTATAGAGAATCGCGCCGTGTTCGAAATACCGGAGTTCCTCGCACGGGTCATGGGCGATCCGCCGGCGCCGGATCAGGCCGCCGGGAACAGCATTTCGTCGACGTAGGTGTCCTGAAAGGCCGGATCCGCCGCCAGGGAGAGGTGTTCGGTTGTGCTTCGCACTCGGGAGTGCAGTTCCTCTCCAAGGCCGGCGCTGAAGAGGGCGAGCTTGGCTCCCAGCAGGGCGGTGTTTCCGGCCGGTTCGATCCGGTCCAGCGGGAAGTCGAGTAACCCTATGCGGCGGGCGCTCGCGCGGCTGACGTAGTTGCCGAACGCCCCGGCCAGGTACACCCGCGTGACATCGGACGGCGCCGCGCCCAACCGCGCCAGCAGGATCCGCACGCCAGCGGCGATAGCCCCCTTGGCAAGCTGCAGTTCGCGAACGTCGTTTTGCGTCAGCCTGACGGGACTAAGGATCTCCCATGATTTACCGTGTTTGATCCGTCCCCGCGCGGAGATCGCGCCGAGTTCAAGGCCGGCCGCGACGGCATCCACCAGCCCGCTCCCGCACAGACCGCGCGGCGCGCCGCCTCCCATCACCTTGCATGAGAGCCGCCCGTCGTCTACAGAAACCGCGGAAATGGCGCCTGTCGCGGCGCGCATGCCCATGCTGATGCGCCCCCCCTCGAAGGCGGGCCCCGCGGCCGTCGAGGCGCAGATCATGCGATCCCGGCCTCCCACCACGATTTCGCCGTTCGTACCGAGGTCGATCAGCGCCACCAGTTGGTCGCTCTGATGCATTTTGGTGGCTACGATGCCGGCCAGGATGTCGCTGCCAACGAAGCTGCCCAGGCATGGCAGGAAGCGCACTCGGGTCTCTTCAGGGAGCGGCCAGGCCAGTTCGCGGGCTTTGAACGACACCAGTCCATCGCCGTCGGTTTCGAATGGTGCGCGGGCCAGATTATCGAGTGGGAGGCCGCAGAACAGGTGGTGCATGACGGTGTTGCCCACGATGACCACGTCGCGCACTTTCCGGTGGTCGAGCGCGTGGCCTTCGGCGAGTTCGCCCACCATGCGGCCGATTTCGTCCCGGACCAAATCCCGCAGCTTCGCGGCGCCTCCACCGGCAACGGCCAGTTCGACCCGGCTCATGACGTCGGCGCCGTAAGCGGCTTGCGGATTTAGTGCGGTGCGCACGGCGAGCACGCGGCCCGTCGCGAGGTCAAGCAATTGCGCGACCAGCGTGGTGGTCCCCAGGTCCACGGCCACACCGAGCCCGGACGATGGCGTGAATTCGAAGACACTCTCGTCGGTCAGGATCGTGGTTTCCCACTGCGCCACGTCCAGCTTCACCGGCCCCTCGACGCGGGCCCGGCATGCCAGGCGCCAGCCGGCTTCGACATCCGCATCGCCGAGAATCTGGCGCTCTTCTTCCGTGGGCGTCAGCTTCCCCGAGAGAACTCTCACCCGGCAGCGCTTGCACTTGCCGCGGCCCCCGCAGGGAAACTCAACTCCGTTGGCGAACAACAGGTCCTGCAGCGGGGAACCGGACTCAACCTCCAGGCTGCGGCCAAGCGGCTCGAGGTCGACGCGGACGAGTTCGCTCATCGCGTGCCGAACTCCTCCACCGCGTCGTACAGCGCCACGATGTTCGCAGTCGGCGTGTTGGCCTGAAGATTGTGGCACGGCGCGACGACGTAACCGCGGCAGGCGCTGAAGATGCGGATGTTATCCGCCACCTCGCGGCGCACGTCTTCGGGGGAGCCGAACGGCATGGTGTGCTGGTTGTCCACGCCACCGTGGAAAACCAATTTGGGCCCGAAATCCCTCGCCAGCCCCTCGCGCTCCATGCCGCGGCAGCGCCACTGAATGGGATTCAGAATATCGATTCCGAGTTCGATCAATTCCGGAATCAGCGGGCGTATGGCGCCGTCATCGTGATGAAACACCTTGACGCCGTGCGAATGCACCATCTCCGCCATCTTCAGCATGCGCGGCTTCAGGTGGCGGCGAAACGACCGCGGGCTCATCAGCAGGGACTCCTGGGTGCCCAGATCCTCGGCCACGTAAACAATGTCGACCAAGCCGGGCGCCGCCTTCAGCGTGCGATCAATCACTTCGTAATGGATCTGGAAAATGTGATCCAGGATGGCCTCGGCGAGGCCGGGGTTCGCCACCACGTCTTCGAGCGCCTGCTCCATGCCGCGCAACCGGCAGTAGAGATAGAACTGCTCGTAGCAGCCGCCCAGGATCGGATAACCTTTCCATGGCTCGCACTGCGCGGCGAAGCCGGCGGTGTCCCAATCGGCGGGATCAGGCCAATCGAAAGCGTCGATCTCAGCGACGGTGGTCGCGGTAGCGAGCGGAGGCGCTATGGTTTCGGTGTAAGTGCCAATGCCTTCGCCGTAAGCGATGTCGGTGGTCTTGATGTGCCAGATGCTGTAAAGCGACTGCATATGCCACGTGTCTTCGGTGGCGAAGCGGTGCTTGGGAGCCAGGTGAATCAGCTTATCGACGCGAAGGCGCTCGTACAGCGCGCGTTCGTCCGCGCAACCGAGGTCCTTCATAAGGCGGCTGGTGACTTCGGCCGTCCCCCAATAGTCGCAGGGCTGGCGGTCGGGCTTCTCGCCGGCCAGTACGGCGAGCCAACGTTCGCGAGGTGTCATCGAAACGATTGTCGCAACAATGCGGGCGGCGGGACAATCATGGATACGTTGGCGGCCGGCGCATCTTCCGCTTCGCGCCCGGCATCCTAATAGTGTGGGATCATTTCGGCTGGTTTGCACTCGACGATTCTTACAGCTATGTTTGTAGCAGATCCCGTATTTCACCATGCTCATGAGAAGACTGGATGCCGGAGAGGATGCGAATCCTCAAGAGACTTCCGAGTGGCTGGACGCCCTGGATCAGGTACTGGATGAAGCGGGTCCGGACCGCGCGGCGTTCCTGCTCGAACGGCTGGCGGATCGCGCAGCCATGCAGGGCGTGCAGCGCGCCTTCAAGCTGAACACACCATTTCTGAACACCATCGCGGCCGAAGACGAGGTCCCCTACCCCGGCGACCGCGAACTGGAGCGCCGGATCAAGAGCCTGACGCGCTGGAATGCCATGGCCATGGTGGTGCGCGCCAACAAGTACGATCCCGGCATCGGCGGGCACATTTCGAGTTACGCGTCCCTGGCCACGTTGCTCGAAGTGGGGTTCAACCATTTCTTCCACGGCAGCTTGGGTGACCAGCCCGGCGACCTGGTCTACTTCCAGGGCCACTCCAGCCCGGGCGTCTACGCGCGCGCCTTCGTGGAAGGGCGCTTGAGCGAAAAGCACCTGGAGAACTTCCGCCACGAGTTGCGTGGAGAGCCCGGCCTGGCCTCGTACCCGCATCCTTGGCTGATGCCGAACTTTTGGCAGTTCCCGACCGTGTCGATGGGCATCGGGCCTATTAACGCCATTTACCAGGCGCGCTTCATGCGCTACCTGGAAAACCGGCAGATCATTCCCCCCACGCCGCGCAAAATCTGGGCCTTCGTCGGCGACGGCGAAAGCGATGAGCCGGAAACGCTGGGTGCCCTCACGCTGGCCTCTCGCGAGAAGCTGGACAACCTGATCTTCGTGGTGAACTGCAACCTGCAGCGGCTGGACGGGCCGGTGCGCGGCAATGGCAGCATCATACAGGAACTGGAAGCGGCGTTCCGCGGCGCGGGCTGGAACGTCATCAAAGTGATATGGGGCGACAACTGGGACGAGTTGATCGCGCGCGACACGACGGGCCTCCTGGTTAAACGCATGGGCGAGCTTGTCGACGGAGAATTGCAGAACCTGGCGGTGCGCGGCGGCGCATACGTACGCAAGGAGTTCTTCGGCAAGTATCCGGAGCTGCTCGAACTGGTGAAGGACATGAGTGACGAGCAACTGGCAAAGCTCCGCCGCGGCGGCCACGATCCGCAGAAAGTCTATAACGCCTATAAGCGCGCCGTGGAAACGCGCGGGGCGCCGTCGGTGATTCTGGCCATGACCGTGAAGGGCTACGGCATGGGTGAAGCCGGCGAGGGCCGCAACGTCACGCACCAGCAGAAGAAGCTGAACGAGAAGGAGATGGAGTACTTCCGGGAGCGGTTCGAGGTGCCCATTCCGGAAGAGGCCGTGCACACGATCTCGTTCTACCGCCCGCCGGAGGACAGTCCCGAGGCGCGATACCTGCAGGAGCGGCGGGAGGAGTTGGGCGGTCCTGTGCCGGCGCGGCGGCCTCGTCCCATTACGCACAAAGCGCCTCCGCTCGAATTCTTCGAGGAGACGATCGCCGGATCGGAAGGCCGCGCCGTGTCCACCACGATGGCCTTCGTGCGCATACTGACGATCCTGCTGAAGCATCCGGAGTTGGGCCGCTATGTGGTGCCCATCGTCCCGGACGAAGGCCGCACATTCGGCATGGAATCGCTGTTCCGCCAGGTGGGCATCTACGCAAGCCAAGGCCAGTTGTACAAGCCCGTGGACCGCGAGATGTTCCTCTACTACAAAGAAGCGCAGAACGGGCAGATCCTGGAAGAGGGGATCACGGAAGCCGGAGCCATGAGCTCCTTCACGGCGGCCGGCGCGGCGTATTCGAACTACGGCGTGGCAATGATCCCGTTCTTCATCTACTACTCCATGTTCGGCTTCCAGCGCGTGGGCGACCTGGTTTGGGCGTTCGCCGATTCACGCGGGCGCGGCTTCCTGGTGGGAGGCACGGCCGGACGCACCACGCTCGCCGGCGAAGGGCTGCAGCACCAGGACGGCCACAGCCACGTGCTGGCCAGCACGGTGCCGACCTGCTTGAGCTACGACCCGGCGTACGCCTACGAGCTGGCCGTCATCGTCCGGGAGGGAATCCGGAGGATGTACGAACAGAATGAAGACTGCTTCTACTACATCACGGTGGGCAACGAGAACTATGCGCAGCCGCCCATGCCCGCGGGCACTGAAGAAGGCATCCTGAGGGGCCTTTACAAGCTCCGGGCTGCGGTGGGCGGTAAGGCGCAGGTGCAGCTGTTCGGCAGCGGTTCGATCCTGAACGAAGCTCTTCGCGCACAGCTCATTCTGGCGGACCGGTATGGCATAGCGGCAGACGTGTGGAGCGCCACCAGCTACAACCAGTTGCGCCGCGAAGCCCTGGAAGTGGAGCGTTGGAACCGGCTGCACCCGGCGTTGCCCGCGCGGCGGCCGTACGTGCTCGAAGCGCTGGAAGGCGCGGAAGGCCCGTGCATCGCCGCCACCGATTACATGAAGATCGTTCCGGACCAGATCGCGCCGTGGCTCGCGGGACGCCTGGTGAGCCTGGGTACCGACGGGTTCGGCCGCAGCGACAACCGCCAGCACCTCCGGCGGCACTTCGAGGTGAACGCCGAGTCGATTGCAGCGGCGACGCTGGCGACCCTGGCCCGGGAAGGCAAGTTCGATGCTGCGCGCGCTTCGCGGGCCATCATCGAACTGGGTCTCGACCCCGAGCGCGGCGATCCGGCGCGAGCCTGAACGAACGCTCTCAAGTCAGCCGGTAGAATCCAGCGTGCGCCACGGGGCCGCGTAGCAACCGCTCAACCTCGTTGCGCTCGATGGCGGCGGCCAACTCGCGGAACACCTCTTGAACCGCGGCCAGGTACTGTCCCACCTGGGCAGTCGAGTGCGCGTACATCGCGTAGAACGCGTTGGTGGCCAGGAAACCGCGATCCAGCATCATCTGCGTGAAAAGCGTGCGCACGGCTTGAGCGTTCGCCAGGTTGATGCTGAAGTGCGAGAGCGCCGGTATACCCGACACAGTGACAGGCAGGCCCGCGCGTTCGGCAGCCGAGCGCCAGCCTTCCTGCACAAGGCGGCCCATTTCTTCAAGATGCCGCACCACGTCGCGCTCACGGTGTTTGCGGATAGTCGCGAGCGCGGCGGTAGGGCCGATCCTCTCGGTCCAATATGTGCTGCTGATGAAACTGCCTTCGGCCGCGCTCATGACATCGCCGCGGCCGATGATGGCGGCCATGGGATAGCCGTTCGAAATCGCCTTGGCGAAAACAGCGATGTCCGGAGCGACGCCGTAGCGCAGGTGGATGCCGCCGGTCGTTGCCCGGAAGGCGGCCGTCACCTCGTCGAAGACCAGGACGGCCCCTGTGTCATCTGCCAGGGCGCGCACCGACTCCAGGAAGCCGGCGAGCGGCTCGGTGCTCCGGACCGGCTCCATCACGATGGCGGCGAGTTCCCCGCGATTTGCCGCAACGATCCGTTCGAGTTCGTCGAGCCGGTTGTAATGGAACGGCAACGCCGTGCCGCTGAGAGACGCCGGGACGCCGGCCGGGGCCAGGCCCGGAAGCAAGTGCTCATCCAACGCGTCTCCTTGGGGGAGATTCGCGGCCAGATACCAATCGTGCCATCCGTGGTACCCGCAGAAGGCAACCTTTTCCCTGCCCGACCGCGCTCGCGCGATGCGCACCGCCACGGCCATGGCCTCGCCCCCGCATCGGGCGTAACGCACCATGTCGGCCCAGGGATGCAACTCGCAGAGCAGATCGGCCAGTTCGACTTCCTCGGGCGCATTGAGCGTGCACATCGAGCCCGCATCGATCGCCGCGCGGACGGCGTCGTCGACATCCGCGTCCGCATAACCTAGAATGCAGGAGCCGATGCCCGCGTACGACATATCGACGAACTTGCGGCCATCCAGGTCCCAGACCTCCGCTCCCTTGGCACGCGCATAGTAGGGCGGCCACTGCTCCGGGGCGTGCAGTTCCGCGCGCTTAGAGAGAAGTTGCGTGGCGCCCGGGATGCGGGTTCGCGCTTTATGGTAAAGTTCGAGGCCTTTCATAGGTCTTCTTCAGTGTACAGACACCGGCACGGCCGCAAAGTCATATGCGCGGCCCTGTGCGACAATGGCGGTTTATCAAGTGAAGCCCCACATCATAGGTATTGCCGGTCCTTCCGGAGCAGGAAAATCGGAGCTGGCCAACCGTTTGGCCCAACAACTGGGCGGCGCCTCCGTCATGACTCTGGACAGCTACTACCGGCCAATGGACGATCTGCCGCTGGAAGAGCGGCGGAAATCGAATTTCGACTTGCCGGACGCCCTGGAATGGGATTTACTCTTTGATCAGTTAAGACGGCTGCGTGCCGGGGAGGCGATCGAGGAGCCGATCTACGATTTCACGCGCCACACGCGCGCGCCGGGGGGCCGCCGCGTCGAACCTCGTGAATTCGTGATCGTGGAAGGCCTGTTCACGCTCTATTGGGAAGAGGTTCGAGGGGCCCTGGATACGAAGGTCTTCGTGAAGACGACGCCCGGCACTTGTTTTGAGAGGCGTCTGGCGCGGGACGTAGCCGAGCGCGGGCGAACGCCTGAAAGCGTGCGCGAGCAATATGAAAAGACCGTGCGTCCGAGCGCCGAAACGTACATCTGGCCCACCGAGCGCTTCGCGGACGTGGTGGTGAGCGGAGAACTGTCCATCGAGGACTCCACCGCGGCGATCCTGGCCGAACTGCGGGAGAGAATCGCGGCGCGTTAATTCGACGGCTTGCGCGGCGCGGCGTTGCCGATGTCGGCGATAACCTTCCAGGCGCCGTCTTTCCCTTTTCTCCAGACCGTGATGTACTTGCCCGTGGCGACGATTGGCTTTCCGTCCTTACCGGTGAAGCGCGATTCGGACATGCCATAGGTGTAGCCGAAATCGCCCGAGCGCGCGAGTTCCGCGCCCAGCGGTGTCCAGCGCAGCGAAAAACCCGGTTGCGCAAAACGCGCCGCCATCAACTCGCGGACGGCCTTCTTGCCTTCGACGACCTCCCCGCCGGCCGGGAACATCTTGCCGTCCTCGGCAAAGCACTCCACCCAGCCGTCTATTCCGCGCGCGGCCACGGCTTTTCCGAACTCGCGGTCGGCTTCGAGAAGTTCGTCCTTCGCCGCGGCACTGACGACCAGGGTTCCCAAAACCATCAACAGTAGGATTCGTGGCATGTATCTCCCCCCTCGCAAGCCGGCGTCCCTAAGGGTACCGCCCTGCGATTATCATGGATGAGGCATCTTACCAAACCTTTAGAGAGGTAGAAGAACCATGGCGATCCAAGTCGGCGTAAACATGGAGTACATCCGTTGCGAGGATAAGTCGTTTGCCGAAGGCGTGGCGCGAGCCGCCGAGATCGGCTATAAGTGGTGCGAACCGCTGGTGCACAGCGGTTATGAATTGCTCAGCGGGGGTGGTTACTACCATTCGTTCTCCATGCAGAACGATCCGTACGAGATGAAAGACATCCTGGATCAGCACGGAATCAAGCCATCCGCGCTCAGCTCGCACGCCCCGCTGATGCGGCCGGAGATTGCGATTCCATACATGGAGCAGGCCATCCGCTTCGCCAAGGTGGTGGGCGCCCCGGTACTCACCAGCGACGAAGGCATCAAACCATCTTGGGTGCCCATGGAAGAAGTCTTCGATGTAATGAAGTATACGCTGACGCGCGTGTGCATGATCGCGGAGCGTTATGGGATCTCCATCGGCATCGAGCCGCACCAGATCATCACCAAGACCACCGAGGGATTGATGCGCATCGCGACGCTGGTAAAGTCGCCCATGCTGCGCGTCAACTACGACACGGGCAATGCCTGGCTGGGTGGCGCCGATCCGTACCAAGGACTGAAGACGGTCGGCAAGCTGCTGGTTCACATGCACGCCAAGGACATCAGCATCCAGCAGTCGGACAAGGAGCGCGGCGTGGTTACTGGGACGCCCGTGGGATGCGCATGCGGCGACGGTGTCGTCGATTGGGCCAAGGTGATCGGCATCCTGAAGGACATCGGCTTCGACGGTGTGTTGAGCGTCGAGTGCGGAACGCCGGCCCAGGCCGAGCGCAGCCTCGCGCACCTGACCAAGCTGATCAACGGATAGTCACAGGAGTTTGGGATGCGCCTCCAAATGCGTACCATGATGGCGCTCGCAGCCTTGCTGGCTGCGGGCGGCGTCGCCCTGCCGGCGCAGAACAACGCGCGCTTGTTCCAGCCGGGGAAGATCCGGGCCTTGATACTTTCGGGCCGGAATAACCATGAGTGGCGGATTACGACGCCGTACTTGCGCAAGCTGCTGGTGGACAGCGGCCGTTTCGACGTGCGGGTCACTGAGGAACCCACCGGCATGACCCCGGCAACGCTGGCCGCCTATGACGTGGTGGTGTCGGATTACTGCGGTCCGCGCTGGGGTGAGACGGCCGAAAAGGCGCTGGTGGATTTCGTTAGAGGCGGCAAGGGACTCGTGATCGTGCACGCGGCTGACTACAGCTTCGGCGTCATGCCGGTGCTGGGCGACCACATGACCAGTGCGGGCTTCACGGAACCGCCATGGACCGAATACGGCGACATGGTAGGCGCCGTGTGGACGCCCGGCCCGCCTCGCACGGGACACGGGAAGCGGCACATCTTCAAAGTGAAGTTCACCGTGCCGGATCACCCGATCGGGCGCGGACTTGAGGAAGGCTTTTACGCCAACGACGAGTTGTATTTCGGATTTCAGATGCGCCCAGGAGCAAAGGTCATCGGCACGGCCTTCAATGCGAAGGAGATGAACGGCAGCGGCAAGGACGAGCCTATTCTCTGGACGGTGGATTACGGCAAGGGGCGCGTCTTCCACACCGCTTTGGGCCACGACCTGATGGCGCTGATGGAGGAAGGTTTCAAAGTGACCTTCACCCGGGGCTCGGAGTGGGCCGCGACCGGCAACGTCACGCTGCCTGCCACCTGGCCGAAGGAGGCGCCCAACGCAGATGCAGTGCGCGTCCTGGTGGTGACCGGAGGCCACGCCCACGACCCCAGTTTCTACAGCCTGTTTGAAGGTTATCCGGAGATGGCCGTGACCGTGGACCCGCACCCGTTTGCTTACACGCGCAAAGGCTTGACCAAGAAGTACGACGTGCTGGTGCTGTACGACCTGATTCAGGACATCCCCGAGGAACAGAAACAGGCGCTGCGTGAGTTTGTAGAGAGCGGCAAGGGTTTGGTAGTACTGCACCACGCCATCGCGGACTTCAACAACTGGGAGTGGTGGTGGAAGGAAGTTGTCGGCGTGCATTACCTGGTTGCGCCGATTGGTGACCAGCCGAGGTCACAGTACAAACTCAACCAGGAAGTCTTCGTTCAACAGGTGGGCACGCACCCCATTCTCCAGGGGGTGGGGCCGCTGCATATGATCGAAGAGACCTACAAACAGGTGTGGGTTTCGCCGGCGAACACCATCCTCATGAAAACAGAACACCCGTACGCCGAAGGACCCATGGCGTGGGTGAGCGCCTACGAGAAGTCCAGGGTGTTTGCGACCATGATGGGCCACGATCACCTGGTGCACACCAACCCGGGCTACAGGCGGCTGGTGCGAAACGCGATCCTTTGGACCGCGGGCAGACCCACCAAGTAGAACGCGGTTTTTATGCTTTCTTTGCAGTTTCGGGCCGGGTTTTAACTCGGCCCTTATTGTTTCATCGATAGCATCGACTTAGCGGGTCAAGAACGATTGGGCTCGCGGAGTAGATGCATATGATGGACGTGATTTGCCTCGTCCTGGCGGCGGGGTTGCTGATCTACCTTTTCGTCGCGCTGCTCAAGCCGGAGATCTTCTCATGACGGGCAACGCGATCCTGCAAATGGGCGTATTCCTGGCGGTGCTGCTGGCGTCCATGAAGCCGCTGGGCCGCTACATGGCTGATGTGTACGAAGGCGGTCCAACGTGGGCCACCCGCATCCTGAGGCCGTTGGAAAAGTTGCTCTACCGGGCCTGTGGCGTCCGCCCGGAAGCTTCCATGACCTGGCGCGAATACGCCAAATCGCTGCTGTGGTTCAACGGTCTGGGCTTGCTGGCGGTTTATGCGATGCTTCGGCTGCAGAATTCGCTACCCTGGAATCCGCGCGGCTTTCCGGCCGTCGCGCCGCACACCGCACTCAATATCGCGGTGAGTTTTGTGACCAACACCAACTGGCAAAACTACAGCGGGGAGGCCACGTTGGGGTACTTCGTCCAGATGCTGGGGCTGACCGTCCAGAATTTCGTTTCCGCCGCCACGGGAATGGCCGTCATGGTGGCGCTGGCGCGCGGTCTTGCTTCCCGCATGGCGAACGCCATCGGCAACTTCTGGGTCGACCTTACACGCTCCGTACTTTACATATTGCTGCCATTGTCTGTCGTCCTGGCCCTGTTGCTGGTGTCGCAGGGCGTCATTCAGAACACGCACGATTACGTTCGGGTGGACGCCGGCGGGCAAGTGTTGCCTATGGGTCCGGCGGCGTCGCAGGTTGCCATCAAGCAACTTGGCACCAACGGCGGCGGTTTCTTCAACACGAACTCGGCGCACCCGTTCGAGAATCCCACGCCGCTCGCAAACTTCCTCGAAATGTTGTCCATCCTGCTCATCCCCTCTGCGCTCTGCTACACGTTCGGACGGATGTTGCGAGACACGCGGCAGGGCTGGGCGCTGGCGGCCGCCATGCTGGTGATCTTCGTCCCACTTTTGTGGCTGGAGGTCGGCTTCGAGAACGCCAACATGGAGGGCAAGGAAGTACGCTTCGGAACCGTCAATTCCGCGATGTGGGCAGCCGCGACGACAGCCGCCTCCAACGGCAGTGTCAACTCGATGCACGACTCGTTCACACCCTTAGGCGGCCTGGTTCCCTTATTCCTGATGCAACTCAGCGAGGTGGTGTTCGGCGGCGTAGGGTCGGGCCTCTACGGCATGGTGCTCTTCGCCATCGTCGCCGTTTTTCTTGCCGGATTGATGGTGGGGCGCACGCCGGAGTATCTCGGCAAGAAAATCGAAGCCTACGAGATGAAGATGGCCTCCATCGCCATCCTGGTCTCGCCGCTCGCTGTGCTGGTGGGTACGGCCATCGCCGTGATCTCACCCTCGGCGCTGGCCGGACTTGCGAACCGGGGCGCGCACGGGTTCAGTGAAATCCTGTACGCGTTCACATCGATGGGGAACAACAACGGCAGCGCTTTCGCCGGCTATAACGCGAACACCCCGCTCGTGAACATCACGGGTGCGATCGCCATGCTCCTGTCGCGCTACGCAGTGGCATTGCCGGTGCTGGCCATGGCCGGTTCGCTGGCGCGCAAGAAGATCATCCCGGCGAGCGCGGGTACGTTGCCGACGCACACTCCCTTATTCGTCGCGCTGCTTGCCAGCGTGGTGGTGTTGGTGGGTGCGCTGGCTTACATTCCGGCCGTGGCGCTCGGCCCCATCGTGGAGGCTATCCGATGAACAGGCAGCATCGGCGTTCGCGCGCTTTGTTCGAACGTCACATTCTGGGGCAGGCGCTGGTCGATTCGTTCCGCAAGCTCGATCCCCGGCATCAGGTTCGCAATCCGGTGATGTTCGTCGTGCTTGTGGGAAGCGTGCTGACGACCGTGCTTGGCTTCGAGGCGCTGGGAGGCCGCGGCGAGGCGCCGGCTTTATTCATTTTCGCCGTGAGCGCCTGGTTGTGGTTCACGGTGCTGTTCGCCAACTTCGCCGAGGCTATGGCCGAAGGCCGCGGCAAGGCCCAAGCCGAGACCTTGCGCAAGAGCAGGCGCGACGTCGCCGCCAAGCTTCTCGACGAGGCCCGCTATGGAGCGCGTTACAGGTCAGTTGGTGGCGCGTCGCTGCGCAAAGGAAATGTGGTCCTGGTGGAAGCGGGAGACATCATCCCGATGGATGGAGAAGTGATCGAAGGCGCCGCTTCGGTGGACGAGAGCGCCATCACCGGCGAAAGTGCGCCGGTGATCCGGGAAAGCGGCGGCGATCGTTCGAGCGTCACTGGCGGCACGCGTGTGCTCTCCGACTGGCTGGTGGTGCGTGTGACGGCAGAACCGGGCGCGAGCTTTCTGGAGCGCATGATCTCGATGGTGGAGGGCGCCAAGCGTCAGAAGACGCCCAACGAGATTGCGCTGAACATTCTGCTGGCGGCGCTCACCATCGTGTTCTTGCTCGCCACTGTGACACTCGAACCGTTTTCGGTTTTCGCCGTTCGCGAGGCCGGCAAGGGCACGCCGGTGAGCGTTACAGCGCTGGTGGCGCTGCTGGTGTGCCTGATTCCCACCACAATCGGCGCGCTGTTATCGGCCATCGGCATCGCCGGCATGGATCGCATGTTGCAGGCCAACGTGCTGGCCATGTCGGGACGGGCTGTGGAAGCGGCGGGCGACGTGGATGTGCTGCTGCTCGACAAGACCGGAACCATCACGCTCGGTAACCGGCAGGCGACGGCCTTCCTGCCGGCCGCCGGGGTCACGGAGAGGCAACTCGCCGACGCGGCGCAATTGGCCTCGCTGGCCGATGAAACGCCCGAAGGTCGCAGCGTGGTCGTCCTCGCGAAGGAGAAGTTCCAGTTTCGGGAGCGCGATCTGCATGCCCTGGGCGCCCACTTCGTTCCGTTTACCGCGCGCACGCGCATGAGCGGCGTGGACCTGGATGGACGGAAGATCCGCAAGGGCTCCGCCGATGCTATCGAAGCACAAGCCAACTCGCTGGGTGGTCACTTTCCGCCGGAGGTTCGTCAACAGGTCGAAACCGTGGCCCGGCAAGGTGGAACGCCTTTGGTGGTAGCGGAAGGCGCGCGGGTGCTCGGCGTCATCCAACTTAAGGACATCGTCAAAGGCGGCATCAAAGAGCGGTTCATCGACCTGCGCCGTGCAGGTATTAAAACCGTCATGATCACGGGAGACAACCCGCTGACCGCTGCCGCCATCGCCGCCGAGGCGGGCGTGGACACCTACCTGGCGGAAGCCACACCCGAGCGCAAACTCGCGTTGATCCGGGAACGGCAGGCCGAGGGGCACCTGGTTGCCATGACCGGCGACGGTACCAATGACGCGCCGGCCCTCGCGCAGGCCGACGTCGCCGTGGCGATGAACACCGGCACGCAGGCGGCGAAGGAAGCCGGCAACATGGTGGATCTGGATTCGAATCCCACCAAACTCCTCGAAATCGTCGAGATCGGCAAACAGATGCTCATGACCCGTGGGGCCCTCACGACGTTTTCGGTCGCCAATGACGTGGCCAAGTACTTCGCCATCATCCCGGCTGTCTTCGCCACAACGTATCCCGAACTGAAGGCGCTCAACGTAATGCATCTGGCGACGCCGGAGAGCGCGATCTTGTCGGCTGTGATCTTCAACGCGTTGATCATCGTGGCGCTGATTCCGCTGGCGCTCCGCGGCATAAAATACCGTCCCGCGAGCGCCGCGGAATTGCTGAAGCGAAACCTCCTTATCTATGGGCTGGGAGGAGTGGTCCTGCCGTTTGCCGGCATCAAGGTGATCGACATGATCATCGCAGGATGGAGGTGGATGTGACGACCATACGGACCGCCGCGGGCATGCTGCTGCTGTTCACCTTGCTGACGGGACTGCTTTACCCGCTGGCGATGACCGGCATTGCGCAATCGTTGTTCCCCTGGCAGGCGAATGGGAGTCTGGTATACAAAGGCGGCCGGATCGACGGGTCAGCCTTGATCGGGCGCTGGACGGAGGATCCGAAGTACTTCTGGCCGCGTCGTTCGGCCACCACCCCGGGGCCATACAACGCTGCCTCGTCGATGGGATCGAATTTCGGGCCGTTCAATCCGGATTTGAAGAAAGCGGTGGACGCTCGGCGCAAGGCGCTGCAGAAAGCGGACCCCGAAAACCGGCTGCCCATTCCGATCGACCTGGTGACCGCCTCCGCGAGCGGCCTGGACCCGCACATTTCTCCAGCCGGCGCCGCGTATCAGGCGGCGCGCGTGGCGCGGACGAGGGGTCTGGATCCACGCGTGGTGCACCACCTGATCGAGCAATACACCGAAGGGCGGCAATGGGGCTTCCTGGGCGACCCCAGGGTGAACGTTCTTCGCTTGAATCGAGCTTTGGATCGGCTAATGCCACAAGCTGCTAATCTGATGACTGGAACGGCAGCGGGAAGCCTGGGAGAGTCGAAGAGCTTCTAGCATGGTTCCTGAGCGCCCGAATCCCGACGAACTACTGGCTCGCGTCAAGGAAGAAGACCACAAGCGAACGCGAGGGCGGCTGAAGGTGTTCTTCGGTTCCGCGCCCGGCGTGGGCAAGACCTATGCGATGCTGGAGGACGCGAGATTGAGGAAGAAAGCCGGCGTCGACGTGGTGGCTGGCTATGTCGCGACCCACGGACGCAAGGAAACGGAAGTTTTGCTCGAAGGTTTGGAACTCCTGCCGCGGCGCCAGACGGCCTATCGCAACACACTTCTGGAGGAATTCGACCTGGACGCGGCACTCGCCAGAAGGCCAGCGCTGCTGTTGGTGGACGAACTGGCACACACCAACGCGCCGGGTTCGCGCCACGTCAAGCGCTGGCAAGACGTGCTGGAGCTGGTCGACGCAGGAATCGACGTCTACACGACGTTGAACGTCCAGCACCTCGACAGCCTCAACGACGTGGTCACGCAAATCACCAGCGTGGTGGTCCGCGAGACAATCCCCGACTCTGTGCTCGACCAGGCTGACGAAATTGAACTGGTCGACCTGCCCGTGAACGAATTGCTGCACCGGATGGAGGACGGTAAGGTCTATATTCCGGATCAGGCGCAACGCGCTATGCAGAACTTCTTCCGCCAGGGGAACCTGATTGCGCTTCGCGAAATGGCCCTGCGCCGCACGGCGGACCGGGTTGACGCACAGATGCGCGATTACCGGCACAGCCACGCGATTCAGCCCACCTGGCCTGTCACGGAGCGTCTGATCGTCTGCATCGGGCCAAGTCCCTATTCCGCCCGGCTCATCCGCGCCACTAAGCGCATGGCGGACCGTCTCGACGCCGAATGGATCGTAGCTTTCGTTGAAACGCCGGATTATGCCTCCCTGCCCCAGGAAGTGCGGGACCGGGTACTGGCTGCCCTGCGGCTGGCCGAGCAATTAGGCGCTGAGACCGTGACGCTCCAAGGGTCCCAGGTGGCTGAAGCGGTGCTGCGTTACGCCCGCGCAAAGAACGTCTCGAAGATCGTCATCGGCAAGCAGGCCGGGCCGTTGTGGAAGCGCATCCTGCACGGCTCTATTCTCGACAAGTTGATCGAAGGCAGCGGCGACATCGAGATTTACGCCATAAGCGGCGACGTGAGCGCACCATTGATGGCTTTGGGCGCGACGCGAGGACAATCCCCCGGATGGAAAGAGTATGCCCTTGCCGCCGCGATTGTGGCGCTGTGCACGGCATTCTCGACCGCGTTGCGCTCCATCCTCACGCCCACCAATCTGGTCATGATCTATCTGCTCGGCGTCGTGGCCGTGGCCATGCGAACCAGCCGGCGGGTGGCGTTCTTCTCATCGGTGCTGAGTGTGGCGGCGTTCGATTTCTTCTGTATTCCCCCGTACCTCACTTTCGTGGTTTCCGACTACGAGTACCTGGTGACGTTCGCGGGAATGTTGACGGTAAGCATGATCGTCGCCAGCCTGACGGTACGGATTCGCCTGCAAACCGAATATGCAACGGATCGCGCGGCGCGTACACAGGCACTCTACCGGCTCACCAAGGAATTGTCGGGCGAGTCCCGGGCCTTTGAAGCAGCCCGCATCGCGACCGGAATCACGAAGGAAGTCTTCGGCGCCGAGGTGGTCATCTTCCTTCCCGAGGACGGCCGCATCTCGTTCAGGCGCCGCACGACGGACCGGCTTCCAATCCCGATGAGCGAGGAAGCCATCGCACAATGGGTGTTCGATCACGGCCAGAGCGCCGGCCGGGGCATGGACACGCTTCCGGGCGCCTCGGCACTCTACGTACCGCTGAAGGTATCCCAGCGGGTGGTGGGGGTCATGGCGGTGCTCGACGGCACAGAGAAGATCGCGGCCTCCCCGGAACAGCGTTACTTGTTGGAGATCTTCGCCAGCCAGACCGCCGCGGCCATGGAGCGGGCGGCGGCGGCCGCCAAGGCTCGCGAGGCTGAAGTTCGCATCAAGACCGAGCAGATGCGCAGCAGCCTGTTGAGCGCGGTATCACACGATCTGCGCACGCCGATGGCCTCCATCACGGGCGCCGCGACGAGTCTGTTATCTCAAGGCGAGCACCTCGACGCGGCCACGCGGCAAGACTTGCTGGAGAGCATAGCCGACGAGGCAGAGCGCCTGAACTGCCTGGTCAACAACCTGCTGGAAATGACGCGACTGGAGTCCGGCTCGGTGGAAGTGCGGCGCGAGTGGCATCCGCTGGAGGAAATAATCGGAGCGGCCCTGAACCGCGTGGAGCGCTCGTTTCGCGGCCGGCCGGTTGAAACACGGCTGCCCGCGGACTTGCCGTTGGTCGCCGTGGATGACGTACTGCTCGAACAGGTGTTCATCAATCTTCTGGAAAACGCGGCGAAGTACACACCTGCGGCCTCTCCCATCGAGATCGAGGCCCGTCCGGAACGAGCCGAAGTCGTGGTCGAGGTGATGGACCGCGGACCAGGTTTCGCCGAAGGTGAACAAACCCGTGTCTTCGAGAAGTTCTATCGTGGCAAGGCCGAAGGCGTCCGCGGAGCGGGACTTGGGCTGGCGATTTGCCAGGCAATCGTGACGGCGCACGCAGGCACCATCGAAGCCGCAAATCGAGAGGGCGGCGGAGCTGTCATGCGGCTGCGCATCCCCATTGGCGGCACACCGCCGGCGGCGGACCCGGCCCTTGAAGCGGAGGCGCAATGAGCGACCCGGTTCGGCCCGAAATTCTGGTAATCGAGGATGACGCGCAGATCCGCCGGTTCCTCCGTGCCGCGCTGATAGCAGAGCAGTACCGGTACCACGAAGCCCTGACAGCGCAAGAGGGGCTCGCCCAGACCGCAGCAAGACAGCCAGATCTAGTGCTGCTCGATCTTGGCTTGCCCGACCGTGACGGATTGGAAGTAATCCGGAACATCAGGGGATGGAGCCGGGTGCCCATCGTGGTTCTCTCCGCTCGCGGACAGGAGAAGGATAAGATCCAGGCGCTCGACGAAGGGGCGGATGACTACGTTAGCAAACCGTTTGCGGTAGGCGAACTGTTGGCTCGCATCCGTGCCGCGTTGCGGCGCTCCGCGCCGGCCGGAGGCCAGGCGGCCGGGACAGTGTTTCGCACGGGGGAGATCGAAGTGGACCTGGACAAGCGCCTGGTTCTCGTGCAAGGGAAGGAAGTACACTTGACGCCCATCGAGTACCGGCTGCTGCAGACGTTGATCCGTCATGCAGGCAAAGTACTCACCCAGCGTCAATTATTGTCGGAAGTCTGGGGTCCCAATCACACCGAAGAGGCTCAGTACCTGCGCGTATACATGGCCCAATTGCGTCGCAAGTTGGAATCCGAACCGGCGCGCCCTCGCCGCCTTCTGACCGAACCAGGCGTCGGCTACCGCCTCTTGGCCGAGTGATGGGGCCGCCACCGGAACGATGGCGGCTTGCTGCTGACGATGGGGCTACTTGCGGGCGCCGCGCTGCGGGCAGCGGACACGCGCCTGCCTTGCCTTGCGGCGGTTGCGCTTCGGCTTGGAAATGATGAATGTCCCGCTACCCACATATTCCGCTTTGTAAATTTTCTCGTCGGCCAAAATGGATCTCCTCAGTCTCTTCCTAGAGTGGAAAGTAACATTGTAGCGCAGTTATCGTTAAGGTTTAGGCACTCATGTCACGCTTCCTGATTCCCCTAATGGCCCTGGCCGCGACACTTGCACCCGCGAGCGCGCAAAACGATCAGAACAACGCCCTGTTCGGGCAGATCAACGAGATCACGGCCGAACTGGCCCGTATCACCGGCCTGAAGTTCCTCAAGAAGGTGGAGTATGCGCCCATCACGAAGCCGGAGGTGAACAAGTTCCTGAGGGACCGTCTAAAGGAAGAGATGTCGCCCGAAGAGATCCGCGCCGAAGAGTTGGTGCTGAAGAAGTTCGGCTTTGTCCCTCAGGATTACGATCTGGCCAGCAACACGATCGACCTATTCACGGAGCAGGCAGCCGCATTTTACGATTTCCGGAAGAAGAAGCTGTTCGTGCTGGAATCGGCGCCCGGAGATTTGCAGCGGGTGGCGCTGGTGCACGAACTGGCGCACGCGCTGGCCGACCAACATTTTCGCCTGGAGAAGTACATCCGCAAAGGCAGTACGAACGACGACAGTTCTCTGGCGCGCATGGCGGTAATGGAAGGCCAGGCCGCGTGGCTCATGTCGGAATACATGGCGCGGCAGATGGGGCAGTCGCTCAAAGGGTCCCACGGGATGGTCGACGTGGTTCGCCGCACGGAGGAACTTTCCGCCGGCCAGTTCCCCGTCTTCGACGCGGCGCCGCTGTACATACGGGAGACCATGCTGTTCCCTTACACCTATGGCCTGTTGTTCCAGCACGCCGTTTTAGAGAAACTGGGCCAGGAGGGATTCAGCGAAGTCTTCAGCCGCCCACCGTCCTCCGCACAGCAGATCCTGCATCCGGACAAGTACTTTTCGCACCTGGAGCCCACGGCGCCCCCAGCACCGAAGCCCCCTCGCGCGAAGGAATGCAAGATGCTTACCGAAGGCACTTTCGGAGAGCTGGATCACCGGATCCTGCTGCGGCAATTCGGGATGCAAGCGGAGGCGCCGGAACTCGCCGCGCACTGGCGGGGAGGCGCTTACCGGCTCTGGGAGCGCAAGGACCGTAGCGGCACGGTACTCTCCTACGCCTCCGATTGGGACAGCGCGGAGGCCGCCAGGCGCTTCATGGCTTCCTACGCGCACATCCTGAGAAAGAAGTGGAAGAAGATGGAAATCAGTTCTGAAACTCCTGCCGTGCTGGCAGGCCGCGGCGATGACGGCTATTTCGTGTTACGTTTGTCGGATTCGCGCGTCTCATCACTGGAAGGCATGCAATCGGCCGAAGAAGCCGTCGCCCTGCGGTAAACTGATTTGCATAAGGAGGACCTGTGACTCGCCGCTTTCTTGCCGCCCTATTGCCCTTGGCAACCGTGCTTCCGCTGGCTCAGGCCGGTAATATTCCGCGTCCGGCGCCTGAGTTCTCCATCCGCATGGTCGACGACAGCCAGATTCTGCTGAGCCACATGCGAGGCAAGGTGGTCGCCATCGAGTTTCTCCTCACCACATGTCCCCACTGCAAAGCGGCCTCCAAGGTGCTGACGAAACTGCAGAATGAGTGGGGCCCGAAGGGGTTGCAGTGTATCGGCGTAGCCATCGACCTCATGCCGAAATTGGGCTTGCCGGGATTCGTGGCCGAAACCGGCGCTTCCTACCCCGTGGGTTACAGCGAGTACAACGCGGCAGTAGCATTCATGGAGCACCCCCCACAAATCCGCTTGCTCGTGCCGCAAGTGATGGTCATCGACCGCAAAGGCATTGTGCGCGCGCTCCGCGGCGGAGAGGACGACGAGTTTTTCAAAGACGAAGAGAAAGTGCTGCGCGGCATCATTGGGCCGCTGCTCAACCAGGGCGCGACACCTGCTGCAAAGAGGTCCGGCGCAGTGCGAAAAACTGCGGCGAAGAAGAAAACCACATAGGCGCGCTTCCCTTCCTCGCCACGCTTCCCGTACAATGGTTTAAGTTGCGCCCGTAGCTCAGCTGGATAGAGCGCTTGCCTCCGGAGCAAGAGGTCCGCAGTTCGAATCTGCGCGGGCGTACCACTCCTTTTCAAAGACCAACAGACTTTCCCTCACTGCTCGATCTCAATGCCATGGTAGTCAGTGCTGACGTGCCCGGCCTCGAATTCGGCAAGGCGCCCGGCAAAGCTGCTCCGACTTGGCCTGGACCGCCTGGACTAGCGTGTGAGTGCCTCTTCCTCCGCATTGGCGGGGATGGCCGTGGCATCGAGTCCCACCTTCCCCTCACGTAGCGCCTTGAAAGCCCGGTAGACAAACGAACTCATCAACCAGCCATCGATGTACTGGAACGGAGTTTCGCCAGTGGTGTAGTGGCCCCAGGGCAGCGCGTGCACTTCGAGATCGAGGCTGAGTTCCTTGAAGGAGTTGACCACTTCCAGGGAGTACTCGAGTGGGAAAGTCAGATCATACAGCGCGTAGTTGATTAGGACGCGTTTCTGGCACCCATAGGCCTCTTGGCTCGCAATCTTGTGATAGTAGCTGCACGGACTGATGGCCGCCCAGAGCTTGCGCATCCGCTCGTGGGTCAGGCCAGCGGCCTCCAGGCCAGCTCGAATGTGTCGCGTGCTCTGGCCGGTCCAGGCCACATCGCCAAACAACGTCGAGACGTGGTTGAAAACGTTCACGCGCGGCCGGGGATCATGCGTGGACGCCATCCACGCGTAGCAGGAGCCAAGGCTGGTGCCGAGCACGCCCAAGTGCTCGTAGCCCTGCTGTTCCAGCCAGTCCAGACAACACCGAATATCGACCACCGCCTGGCGGCAGGCCGATATGGTACGGCCAATATTGGCGCTCATGACGTAGTCAGAGCGCTGCAATTCACCGGGGCGGCGGATGTCGTGGTACGGCATGGAGAGCCGCAGGGCTGAGACGCCGAACTTATTGAAGATGGGACACAGGGCGTTGTGGCTGAAGGCGTCGGCATTCCACTGCGGTATCACCACGATGGCCTGCTTGGGCCGCTTGGCGTCCTTGTGCCCCGGCGCCGGATACCAGCGGGCGTTTACAAGTTTATTTTCCGCGTAGGGCGTTCGTTCGGGCGAAGTGAAACGCAGGAACTGCGCTCTCTTGAGCTTGCCCTCGGCAGCTTGCCGCTTGAGCGCGGCGTCTTTGGCGAGTGTTTCCGGACGCACGTTGGTGGGGAAAAGTTCCGGATAACGCTCTTCAATCCGGAAGTCGGTGGGCACCTCGTAGCCGAAGAAAACATCGCTGTGCTCAAGCAGCAGTCCGTTGATGCGCAACATGGCCGCCTCGGCCGTTGTGCTGTCCTGTGCCTGCTCCGGCGTAGGCAGGTAGGAGCCGAAGCCGTGCGCCTCCAGGAAAGGCGCGATCCAGTCAAAGCCCCACTCGAGCGGCCGTGTCACGCGATTGCCATCCAGGTTGGCGAGTTCCCGCTCCCAGCGGTACATCCAGTTGGCGTAGGCTCTGTTGAACATTGGAACAATGGAAGCGTAGCAGGCAAGCTTCACGGGGTCCATCACTCGCAGGTCAAGTGATGAATTTTCGCTCCTGAACGAGGAATTTGGAGGCCCGAAGCGAGCGCCCGGGCGTACCACCTGCAATCATAGAAGCCCTTCAAGGCCGGGCCGAATACCCGGCCTTTGTTACGTGATAACGTATTGGCCATGTCTACAGGAATCATGGCCATTGCGGCACACCCGGGCGACGCGATCTTCAGCATGGGCCCCGCCGTGGCGCAACATATATACAACGGTGGGAGCGGTGTGTTGGTGTCACTGTCGCTTGGTGAAAAAGGCGCCCGCACAGTGACGCCGGCCGAGTACGGCCAAATGCAGCGCGAGGCCATGAACAAAGCCGCCAAGGCCATCGGCGCGGTGACCGAGTTTCTGACCTATCCCGACGCGGAGATCCCCAGCGGAGATCGTATCGCCTACGAAGTTTGCGATCTCATCCGCAAGCATCGCCCGCGCGTCGTCGTCACACACTGGCAGGGCAGCTGGCACAAAGACCACCAGAACACGTTCCTGGTGGTGCGCGACGCGATCTTCTATGCGGGGCTGACCGCCATCAAGCGGGATCTCGCGGCGCACTTCGCCTCGCGCCTACTCTTCGCCGAGAACTGGGAAGACCCCGCTAACTACCGGCCCGACCTGTACCTGGATATCACGGCCGTTTACGACGCCTGGATCAAAGCCTGCGAGGCGTTTCCCATGTGGGAAGGCGGCAACGGCAAGTTTCGCTATAGGGACCACTACCAGAGCCTTGCCGTGATGCGCGGGACTCTGGCCGGATGCAAGTATGCCGTCACTCTCATGAAGGATCCGGGCGAGCGCGGACCGGTGATTCGCCGGTTGGATTAGTGGCGGGAGAACTACAATCATCTCAAGAGATTCCCGATTTGACACCTCGATCAAACGACGTGTGTAATGGGATATTGAACCTCAGAGGTACACCCGATGCCCGATGAGAAGAAACCGGGGGAGGTTTCGCGTCCCGCAGCCCCGCCCCAAGCCGCGCCCAAACCTCCGGCCGGCATGGCTGTCACACCTTGGGAAAGCGAACTGACGCAGTTGCTGAAGTCGCAGTTCGGTGACCAGATCAGCGAGTTTTCGATTTACCAAGGCCAGGAGTTCCTGGTGGCGGTTCCCGAGGCGGTGATCCCCATCATCGAGTTCCTCAAATTGGAAGCCGACTTCGACTACCTGGTGGACGTGACCGCTGTGGACTATCCGAAGCGCGAGGAGCGCTTCGACCTCGTCTACATCCTTTACAGTTTCGCCCGCAATCAGCGAATCCGCATCAAGACCAGGATCAAGGAAGGTTACCGTCCCCTGACAGCGGTGGACGTGCACCTGACGGCGAACTGGCTCGAGCGCGAGGTGTACGACATGTTCGGCATCGAGTTCGCTGGCCATCCCGACATGAAACGCATCTTGATGCCGGAAGGATGGCATGGCCACCCGCTGCGGAAGGATTACGCAATCACGCAGATGGATAACGAGTGGGTGAAAGAGAACGTGGGCATCGAAAGCGGGCAATAGCTGTCTATGGCGCAACCGACATTTCTTGATTCCACCGAACTGGTCCTGAATATGGGCCCTCAGCATCCGTCCACGCACGGCGTGCTGCGCGTCATCCTGAAACTCGACGGCGAAAAGGTGATGGGCACCGAGTGCGTCATCGGCTACCTGCACCGTGGCGTCGAGAAGATCGGAGAAAACCGCACCTATCAGATGTTCGCGCCTTACGTGGACCGCATGGATTACTGCGCGGCGGTCTGCAATGGCTTGGGCTACTGCCTGGCGGTGGAGAAATTGCTGGGCGTGGAGGCGCCTCCGCGCGCGCAAGTGATCCGGGTCATCCTCACGGAACTGAACCGCCTGAGCAGCCACCTGGTTTGGCTCGGGACACACGCGTTGGATATCGGGGCCCTCACGCCGCTGTTTTATGTCATGCGCGAGCGGGAGGATACGCTCAACATCTTGGAGAAATACTGCGGCGCGCGCCTGACCACTCACGCTTTCCGCATCGGAGGGTTGCAATACGACATCTATGACGGTTTCGAGCAGGAGATCCTCAAGTTCTGCGATATGTTCCCGTCCAAAGTGGACGAGTACGAGGAACTGCTCACGAATAATCGCATGTGGGTCGACCGGCTGACCAACATCGGCGTATTGAATGCGGACGACTGCAAGGCTTACGGCGTCACCGGGCCTATGCTGCGCGCCGCCGGCGTCAAGTGGGACATCCGCAAAGCGATGCCGTACTCCGGTTACGACAAATACGATTTCGAGATTCCCACGCGCACCAACGGCGACACCTACGATCGTTACATGGTGCGCGTGCAGGAGATGCGGCAGAGCACCCGCATTATCCGGCAGGCGGTGCAGGATATCCCACCGGGGCCCATCATGGCGAAGATTCCGAAGCTCATCAAGCCGCCTGTGGGCGAGGTTTATGTTTCCATCGAGGCAGCGAAGGGCGAGCTAGGGTACTACATAGTAAGCGACGGCTCCACGCATCCTTACCGGGTTCGCGTGCGTCCGCCGTCCTTCGTGAACTTGCAGTCGCTGGACAAGATGGCGCGCGGCGCATTGATAGCCGACGTGGTCGCCGTCATCGGCACGATCGACATCGTCCTCGGCGAAGTGGACCGGTAGGGGCCGGATATATCGGGCCCGTACGGGGCAAGGAGGTTTATGCGGAAGTTTTTGCGGACAGTCTTCCTGGTCGATTTGATCCAGGGACTCAGGGTGACGCTGCGCTCTAGCAATCCGAAGAACATCTGCACGGAGCAGTACCCCGCTGAACGGCCCAAGGTGGCCGAGCGTTATCGCGGCGCGCCGCGGCTGAACACCAACCCGGAGACGGGCGAGACGCTGTGCATCGCCTGCGACCTGTGCGCCAAAGCCTGCCCGGAATCGCTCATTGTCGTATCGAGCGAGCGCAACGAGCAGACCCGCCGCAAGGAACTAACCACCTTCACTTACGACACATCCCGCTGCATGTTCTGCGGATTGTGCGAAGACGCCTGCCCGGTGGACGCGCTCGAACTGACCCAGGACTTCGAACTCGCCAGTTACTCACGCGAGGGAGCCATCTGGGACCGGCAGATGCTCGAGGAGGGGCCAAGGCCCAAGCGTTACAAGTTCTGATTGCCATGAGGCGGCTCAACCGACACTGAAATGCTGGACACGGTCTTCTTTTACATATTTGCGTTCGTCACCTTGCTTGGCGGTATCCTGACCATCTCGCGCCGGAATGCCGTTCACAGCGCCATCTCGCTGATTGTCTCGCTCGTCGGCGTGGCCGGCCTCTTTCTACTCCAGAAGGCCGAGTTCCTGTTCGCCGTGCAGATCGTGCTTTACATCGGCGGAGTCATGGTGCTTTTCCTGTTCGTCATTATGCTGGTGAACCTGGACGAAGCGGCGAAACTACGCCAGTTCAATAAGCAATGGTGGCTCGCTCTGGCCGCGGTGGCCGCCGTGGGCGCGCTAGTGTACTACTTCCTGCGCCAGGGTGCACCGGCATTGCGCCTGGCCGCGCCGGTGACGCCTTCGGGCGAAGGGAACGTCGAAACGATCGCCAAGGTTCTTTTCGAAGATTATCTGTTGCCGTTCGAGGTGGCCTCGCTGTTGTTGCTGGCGGCGATTGTCGGCAGCGTCATCATGGCCAAGAAGAGGGTTTAATCGTGCTCTACCCAATCACGACAACGCACTACATGATCCTGAGCGCGGCATTGCTTCTCATCGGCACGCTAGGCGTGCTCACGCGCCGCAACATCGTGATCATACTCATGTCCATTGAGCTGATTCTGAACGCCGTCAACATCAACCTGATCGCGTTCTCCAGGCACTTCGGCCATGTGACGGGGCAGGTCTTCGCCATCTTCGTCATCACGGTGGCGGTGGCGGAAGCCGCCGTCGGCCTGGGCGTCCTGATCGCGTTGTTCCGCAACAAGGAAACCGTCCAGGCGGACGAGATCGAACTGCTCAAGTGGTGAGGCGCGCACGATGAATTTCCTCGATCTGATCTGGCTCATTCCCCTGTTTCCGCTCGCGGGCGCCGCTGTCATGCTGTTCATCGGCAGATGGCTGGACCCGCAACACGCCGGCGGAGACCATCGCCCCAGTCCCCCGTCGAAAGCCGTGATAAGCCTGCTGTGTCCCGGCACCGTGCTGGTGTCGTTTCTGCTGTCGCTCGCAGCAACGGTCCAGTTGTCCGCCCTTCCTGAAAAGATCCATCAGGTGATCCAATTCACCTGGCTCGCAGGCATGCCGTTCCACATGGCCAACGGCGTACAGAGCATATTTCAGGCCGACTGGGGATTCCTGCTCGATCCGCTCAGTGCGGTGATGATCCTGGTGGTCACCGGCGTCGGCTTCGTGATCCATGTCTATTCGGTCGGCTACATGGCGCATGACGGCGGATACTACCGCTATTTCGGCTATCTGAACTTGTTCGTGTTCTTCATGCTCATGCTGGTGCTGGCCAACAACTACGCGCTGATGTTCGTCGGGTGGGAAGGCGTGGGGTTGTGCAGCTACCTGCTGATCGGGTTCTACTTCAACAGGAAGTCGGCCGCCGACGCGGGCAAGAAAGCGTTCATTGTGAATCGCATCGGCGACGCCGGCTTTCTGCTGGGAATGTTTCTGATGATGAACGTGCTCGGCTCGCTGCGCTTCCTGGATGTGAACAAGGCTCTCACGAGCGGCGCGTTCACGTCGGAAACCGCGGGCTTCGGCGTGCTGAGCGCGATGGCGTTGCTGCTGTTCATCGGCGCCACGGGCAAGAGCGCGCAGTTCCCGCTGTATGTCTGGCTGCCGGATGCCATGGAAGGCCCGACGCCGGTATCGGCCCTTATCCACGCTGCCACCATGGTGACGGCGGGCGTCTACATGGTGGCTCGCTCGAACGCGTTGTACCGCCTGACGCCGGAGACCAGCATGATCGTGGTCGCCGTGGGCTGCTTCACGGCGTTTCTGGCCGCCACCATCGCCTTGGTGCAGAACGACATCAAGCGCGTGCTGGCGTACTCGACGGTTTCCCAGCTTGGCTACATGTTCATGGCCGCGGGCGTGGGCGCTTATTGGGTGGCGATCTTCCACCTGTATACGCACGCGTTCTTCAAGGCCTTGCTGTTCCTCGGTTCGGGATCGGTGATCCACGCCCTTTCCGGAGAACAGGATATGCGCAAGATGGGTGGATTGAAGGACAAGATCCCGGTCACCTTCCGCGCCATGTTCATCGGTTCGCTGGCTATTGCGGGAATTCCAGGGCTGGCGGCCTTCTTCTCGAAAGACGAGATTCTGTGGCAGATCTACAGTTCGCCCAGCGGATCGAAGATCGTCTGGGCGGTGGCCGCCTTGACGGCTTTCATGACGGCGTTCTACATGTGGCGGCTGATGTTCATGACCTTTTATGGCGCATCGCGCGTTGATCCGAAGGCGGCCGCGCACATCCACGAGTCGCCCAAGGTGATGACGGTGCCTCTCCAGGTGCTGGCCGCAGGCAGCGTGCTGGCCGGCTGGATCGGCGTGCCCAAGATCTGGGGCGTCTTTGGCGAAGGTTTTCGCGCTTTCGAGCATTGGCTTGCGCCAGCGCTAGGCGGCGCGGCAGTCGAAGCCGTGGGGGAGCATGCGGCGCACGGCGCTTCCACCGAGTGGCTGTTAATGGGAACCTCAGTGGCCCTCGCGCTCGCCGGTATCGCTCTTGCGCGTTATCTCTACATCGTGAAACCCGCCGCGGCCGACGAACTTGCGCGCGCCTCCGGGCCGCTTTACGACTGGGCGTTGCACAAGTGGCGCGTGGACGAGGCTTACGACTTCCTGTTCGTGAACGGCCTCGCCAAGGGCGGCGGCACGGCGCTGGGCGTCTTCGACTCTCGCGTGGTGGACGGAGGAGTGAACGGCGCCGGCTGGCTGACGCGCTTCACTTCGCGCGTGAGCGTCTGGTGGGACACCTGGATCGTGGACGGCGCGGTGCGGCTGACTTCTTTCCTGGTCAAGATGTCCAGTTACCCGGTGCGTACCCTGCAAACCGGGTTCGTACAGTCCTACGCTCTGGTGTTCGTGATGGGCGTGGCATTGATTCTCGGTTACCTGGTGATGCGCTGACCTATGAACGAGCACTTGTTGAGCATCGTCCTATTTACGCCGCTGGCCGGTTTTGCGGTGCTGATGTTCCTGCCGGGCGCGAAGAAGAACCTCATCCGCATTTGGGCCAACATCGCGGGCTTGGCCGGGTTCGCCGTCTCGCTGCTCCTGCTGGCCCGCTTCGATAAGAACGCCGCGGGCTTCCAGATGGTCGAGAAGGTGGACTGGATCCCGAGTCTGGGCGTGAAGTACTTCCTGGGCATCGACGGCATCAGCTTGCTACTGGTCATGCTGACCACGCTGGTCGGATACCTGGCGATTCTGGCCAGTTGGAGTTCCATCCAGGAACGCGTCAAGGAATACTACGCCATGTTCCTGCTCCAGCAGGTGGGCATGATCGGCGTGTTCCTCTCGCTCGACTTTTTCCTGTTCTATGTGTTCTGGGAAGTGGTGCTGGTGCCGATGTACTTCATCATCGGCGTGTGGGGAGGGCCGAGAAAGCTCTATGCGGCCATCAAGTTCTTCCTCTACACACTGGCTGGCAGCGTGTTGATGCTGCTCGGTATCCTGACGCTCTACTTCCAGCATTTCAAGCAGTTCGGCTTTTACACTTTCGACATCTCGGCGCTGATGCAGCTGGATATGCCGCTGCACCTCGAGCAGTGGGTGTTCTGGGCCTTCTTCCTCGGCTTCGCCATTAAAGTTCCGATGTTCCCGTTCCACACCTGGCTGCCGGACGCGCACGTCGAAGCGCCCACCGCCGGCAGCGTGGTCCTGGCCAGCGTGCTCCTGAAGATGGGCACCTACGGTTTCATCCGTTTCTCGCTGCCGCTGCTCCCGAAAGCGGCGATCGACCCGTGGATTGTACAGACGCTCGCCGCGCTTTCAATCGTCGGGATTCTCTACGGCGCTCTGGTCAGCCTGATGCAGCAGGACTGGAAAAAGCTGGTGGCCTACTCCTCGGTGAGCCACTTGGGTTTTTGCACGCTAGGCATCTTCGCGATGAACCCCAACGGGATCGCAGGCAGCGTGATCCAACAGATCAACCACGGCATCTCCACCGGCATGCTCTTCCTGATTGTGGGCATAGTTTATGAGCGCCGTCACACCCGCGAGATCAAAGAGTACGGCGGCCTGGCTCATGTGATGCCCATGTACTCGGTGGTCTTTGCAATTGCCATGTTGAGTTCCGCGGGTCTGCCGCTGCTCAACGGCTTCGTGGGCGAGTTCACGATTCTGCAGGGCGCGTTCGAGGCCAACCGGGCCTGGGCGGCTTGCGCCGTACTCGGCGTGATCTTCGGCGCTGCGTACCTGTTCTGGCTTTACCAGCGCACCATGCTCGGCGAGGTGACCAATCCGAAGAACCTGAAACTGCCGGATCTGAACCTGCGCGAGTGGGCGGTCTTCCTGCCTCTCATTATTTGGGCGTTTTGGATCGGCGTTTATCCCAAGCCTTATTTCGAGATCCTCGAAAAGCCGGTGACGCAGATTGTGGAGCGCGTCCGGCCGGGATACTTCGCCGGCCAGGCTGCGCACAACGTCGCGGAGGTAAGCGTCCGATGAATGCTCTGTACACTTCCACCGATCATTTCGTTCTGATTCCGGCCATCATGCTGGCCTTGTTCGGATGCGCCGTACTGCTGTTCGATTTTCTAGTCTTCCCCGAGCCGCGGCAGCGCAAGTATCTGATCTTGTTCGTGGCGCTCGGCGAGGCCTTTTGCGGGTATGGGTTGTGGCGTCAGCAGAGCTTTCTCGCCTCGCAGGGCGTGGCCGAAATCACCGCCTTCAACGGATCTGTTACCATCGACGGCTTCGCCATCTTTTTCAACTGGATCTTCCTGGTGACGGCAATGATCGTGAGCCTGATCAGCTACCGCTACCTGGAAATCGAGGGAGAGCATCACGGCGAATACTACGGCCTGATCATGCTGGCGCAGTGCGGCATGTTCTTCCTTGCTTCCGGCACGGACTTGATCACGCTCTTCATCGGCCTTGAACTGATGGCCCTCTGCTTTTACGTGATGGTGGGCTTCCTGCGCGGCGAAAAGCAATCGAACGAAGCCGCCATGAAGTACCTGCTGCTGGGCGCGTTCTCGAGCGGGTTCCTCGTTTACGGCTTCTCCGTGTTGTACGGCATCGCCGGATCCACAAAACTGCGCGACGTGGCCGCTGCAGTGGCTTTGCGCGAGCCGAGCGATCCCATGGTACTGCTGGCGCTGGCCACCGCAGCGGTCGGGTTGCTCTTCAAGGTTTCCGCCGTGCCTTTCCATATGTGGGCGCCGGACGCGTATGAAGGCGCGCCCACCACGGTGACCGCGTTCCTGGCCGTGGGTTCGAAGGCCGCTTCGTTCGCCTTCCTGGTGCGCATCTTCGTCGGCCCCTTCGCCGCGGCCCGCGAATTGTGGATGCCGCTGCTCACTGTGGTGGCCGTCCTGAGCATGACGGTGGGCAACCTGGCCGCCATCACGCAGACCAACGTGAAGCGTCTGCTGGCTTACAGTTCCATATCGCATGCCGGTTACATTCTGCTGGGCCTGGTGGCCGGAAACTCCACCGGCATGGAGGGCGTGGCGGTGTACCTGCTGGTTTACACCTTCATGAACCTCGGCGCATTCCTGGTGGTGGTGGCGCTGCGGCGCAAGGACCTGGTCGGCGACAATGTGGATGACTTCGCGGGCCTCATGCATCGCAGCCCGGGCTACGCCCTGCTGATGCTGGTCTTCTTGCTGTCGCTCGCCGGCATCCCGCCGACGGCCGGATTCATCGGCAAGTATTTCATCTTCCTCTCGCTGATCCAGACCGGGCATTACGTGCTAGCCGTGATCGCGGTGCTCTACGTGGCCGTCGCCATCTACTATTACTTCCGCATTGTGCGGTGCATGTTCACCGAAAAGGAAGCTTCCATCGAGGCACCGGCATCCAGTTTCGGCGTGCGTGTGGCGCTGGCCCTGACGGGCTTGGCTACGCTGGTGATCGGCATTTATCCCGAGCCTTTCGTCCGTTTGGCTCAGACGTCCGTTTTGCGGTAATTGGGTTCGATTGACATGGAAACGGTTCTTCAAAATCCGCTGTTCACACCGATGGTGGTGATGGTCATCGTAGTCTGCGCCTTCGCGCTGGTGGCGGGCTACCTCTCCCTGCTGGAGCGCAAGCTGCTGGCCGATTTCCAGGTGCGCATGGGTCCCATGCGCGTGGGCCCGTTCGGACTGCTGCAGCCCATCGCCGACGCGGTGAAGGTGCTCCAGAAAGAGGACATCATCATCAACCAGGCCGACAAGGCCATCTTCTGGCTGGCGCCCGTGATCCCCAACGTGATGGCTCTGCTGGCCTTCAGCGTGATCCCGTTCAGCGGAAAGTACTTCATGGCCGCCGACGTCAACGTCGCACTGCTGGTCATCTCCGCAACCAGCGCCGTCGGCGTGCTGGGCGTCATCCTGGGCGGATGGAGTTCCAACAGCCACTACTCGCTGCTCGGCGCGCTGCGCGGCGGAGCGCAATTGATCAGCTATGAAGTCGCGCTCGCGCTGGCGCTGCTCAGCGGCGTCATGGCGGCCGGCACCCTGAGCATGGTGGGCATCGTCAACCGCCAGTTGGAACGCCATGTCTGGTTCGCGTTTGAAAACTACGGCCTGATGATCGTGCCGTTCGTCGTCTACTTCATCTGCACCATCGCCGAAACCAACCGCGCTCCGTTCGATTTGCCGGAAGCGGAAAACGAGTTGGTTGCCGGCTACATGACCGAGTACAGCGGTTTCCGTTACGCGCTGTATTTCCTCGCGGAATACGCCAACATCTGCGTCATTTCATCGGTGGCCGTAACGGTGTTCCTGGGCGGCTGGTTGAGGCCGTTTCCGAACGTGGCGTGGCTCGAGATTCCACTGAACTACGGTGTTCCGGTAGCCGCGCTCGCAGGCGCTGGCGTGGCCTGCCTCCCGCTGCTCAAACGCGTGCCTACCAGACCGCAGTGGTACCTGCTGCTGGTTGTGGCGCTCTGCATGATCTTCGCGGGTCTGTTGTTCCTGGTGCCGGCGGTAAACCAGGCGGCCATCGGCGTCTTCTGGTACATCGCCAAGGTGAGCGGCATGATCTACATGATGATCTGGATCAGAGCCACCTTCCCACGCTTCCGCTACGACCAACTCATGAACATCGGCTGGAAGATCATGATCCCCATCGGCCTCGGAGCCATCCTGGTGAACGCCATTGTGGGGATGTTGAAGGGCTAATCGCGGCTCTGCACTAGAATCGGTACCCTATCCCAATCCAGGCGCTGATTCCGGGCGCGTCGGTTCCGGAACCGTGCACGCGGTAGTTGCGATCTAGCAGATTCTCGACCGCCGCATTCAGGTGCACGCGCTCGCCCAGCGGGAAACCGGATCGGATGTTGAAGGTGGCCCATCCGGCCGTGGACAAATAGAGGGGCACTCTCGTGCCGTCGCTGGTGACGCGAACCCCGTTGACCGTGGCACCGATAGGGAGCACGCGGTTCTGGATTTGGAGCAGCGTTTCGCCGGTGGGGAGAAAGACGCCAGTCGCGGGATCCAGGTAGGCCGCAACACGGCTGCCGTTGAAAAACGAAGCGATGTCGCTGCGCCGGAGGGATGCCCCGATGCGTTCGTCATCCGCGTCGCCGCCACTCAGCCTCTCCTGCGCTCCGCTGGCGGCGACCGCAATCTCCAGCCAGGGGCGTCGTCCGCTGGGCGTGTAGCGCAGCGCCACCGCGCCCATCTGGGGAGGGAGGCGGCGGACGTTGCGATTAGGATTGAGATCTCGGCCCAGGACGTTGCTGTAGTTTGCCTCCAGCGCCAGTCGCAGAGTGAGGGTTAGGTGGGCCAGCACTTCGCTGCCGTAATAGCGCGAACGGCCGTCATTCACGAAGGCCTTGACGGCCCGTGAGTCCAACGCGGTCGCCACGGTGACAACACCCTGGGCAAGTTGG